>JAERMT010000081.1_pt1 | contig 60141 bp, 57 predicted proteins | sample 9267081 | NCBI WGS metagenome assembly JAERMT01 (sample SAMN17071939, study PRJNA684904) | human gut metagenome | isolation source: diarrhea sample from child under the age of five | host: Homo sapiens | place: South Africa: Mafikeng, Mafikeng Provincial Hospital | collected 2019-09
ACTGCAACTATCGGCAACATGCTGCCACAGGATTTGAAAACCATTGTTTTTCGGATTTTTCGTTGTTACTTTGCAGCGTGAATGACAGACATACGTGTCTTAAATGATGCAAAACAGACGGCATATTCAGATGCTCCAATGCAGTCATATAAAACGTATTACATGTAATATGATAAAACGTTTGACATGCAAAATGCTTGATATGTAAAATGTAATATAAGGATGCACAAATGTGGCATGACATACAGACTGGCTATAGAACAGTTATGAAGCATGACATATATAAAAGCCAGATAGCAAGCATAAAAACAGTATAACTGATACGAAAGTTGCATGACATACAATATCACTTGCAAGCCTCATGGCTCATAGATTTGCACCATAGCATGTAGGATGTATCACAAATAAAAATGCAATACTGCATTATAACAAACAAGATGTATAACTCATAAAAAGACAAACATGAAGAAAGAACCAACATTCATCGCCTTCTCCACCCAAAAGGGAGGTGCAGGCAAGACAACACTAACTGTGTTGATGGCAAGCTACCTCTATTATGTCAGAGGCTACGATGTCGTGGTGGTTGACTGTGATTTTCCACAGTTCAGCATCAAGGACATGAGAGAACGTGACATGCAGAGCATCGAGAGTAACGAGTATCTGTTGAGACAAGCCTATGAGCAGTTGAAAAGAACAGGAAAGTCTGCTTATCCAATCGTAGAGAGTCGCCCAGGAAAGGCTATGGAGGCAATAAAACCATTCTTGGAAATGGATACCCCACCGGACTTCATCTTTTTCGACCTCGCAGGAACCATTGACAACCTCGGTGTGATAAATACCATCGTCACTATGGATTATATATTCTGCCCGATTACGGCAGACAATGTGGTGCTGAAAAGTTCCATTATGTTCGCCAGTCAGTTGAACGATTCGTTCATCAGTATCGGAAAGACCAACATCAAGGAACTGTATATGCTATGGAACATGGTAGATGCACGAGAGAAGACCGATCTGTATGAGAAAGCAAGTCGTGTGATGGACGGAGCTGGACTGTCGGTGATGAACACATACATCCCGGACAGCAAGCGTTTCAGAAAGGAATGTGCCGAAGTCGGCAACAAGGCTGTCTTTCGTTCCACGATTCTTCCTCCCGACAAGCATCTGATAAAAGGTAGTAACATCGAGAAGTTGGCAGACGAGATTTTATCAATCATCAAGAAATAAAAAAATATGGCAAAGAATCTGAAAGTAACCATTGACTCGGAAGAGTTCAGAAACTCATTCCGACCACATATGCCTCCAAACAGGGAATCGACGGAAGAGACACCAAAGGAACAGAAAGAGTTTTCAAAGGAAGAACCTCGTCCACCCCAAAATGTTGTCTCGACCAAGAACAGCACTTCATTGATGGAGGAATATCAGGAAAGATATATCCGTAGGTCTGAGAATCCAGCACGCTCTGGCAAGATGACATACATCCGAAAGGAGTATCATGAGACCATCATGCGCCTTGTTTCAGTCATGGAACGAGATGATATGTCCTTGTCGGGATACATAGACCATGTGTTGACAGAACATTTCCAAAAGTATGGGGAGGTCATCAAGGAAGTTTACAAAAAGAATAACAACAGAGATATAATCATGTGGTAAATATGGAAGCGGTATTATTAACAATTGCGCTCCTGTATATGATATGGAGTGTGGCGGTATTGGTGTTCGATGCCGATATTTGGTTGAAAAACAAGTTGAAGGCAGACAAACCAAAATATGATGCAAAGGAAAGTCCACCTCCACCAGGGCAGACGCATTAAATATTTTATTCGTTAACATCTGTGTTATACTGTTATAACTTATTGAATATTAACATTATATATTTGTATATATGAAATATTTTTTGTACCTTTGTAAAGAAATAAACAACAATTAAAGGGTGCAAAATGAGCATTATTAAGTTATCTAAACAAATAGCCGACCCACGAGTTGCGGGTCGAACTGTCCATAAAATGGAATATATCATTTACATTACAATCGCTGCGGTAATTGCAGGAGCTCAATCTTGGAACGAAATTGCAGAGTTTGGAAAAAGTAAGTTAGACTTCTTCAAAAAGCGTTTGCAGGGGTTGGAGACTATTCCAAGCCATGACACCTTCAATCGTTTCTTTTCTATCTTTGATCCAAAAGGATTTGAAGAGATCTTCAGAAACTGGGTTAGAGAAATTGTAGGGGAAGTCAAAGGTGTTGTTGCCATTGATGGCAAACTTATGCGTGGATCAAGCAAGTGTGATGCCGAGCACACTATTGGTCAAGCTGACTTCCGCACATGGATCGTATCTGCTTGGTCAGCAGACAATAGCATATCACTTGGGCAAGAGAAAGTCGGTGAAAAAACAAATGAAATCACGGTCGTTCCCAAGTTGCTTAGTGCTATAGACGTGTCAAATGCCATTGTGACAATAGATGCTATGGGATGCCAAACTTCTATAACAGAGAAAATCATAGAAGGCAAGGGTGACTATATTATCGCCTTGAAGGAAAATCAGAAGAAAAGTTACGAATTAGCTAAGGACATGATTTACGAGCATGAGTATAGAGGCAATTGTAATGTAGTGACAAAACATTATTCCTTTAATGAGGGACATGGTCGTCAGGAAGAAAGAACCTGCATTGTTGTAAGCTATGGGGACATAATGCAGGGAATGTTTAAGAACAGGTTTGTTGGGTTAAGGTCTGTTGTCGGGATTACCTCAAGAAGATCTGTTGCGACATCTGGTGAAACATCTGAGGAAACAAGATACTATATAACTTCCTTAAGTAATGAAGACCCCGAAAAGATAGCAAGCGCCATTAGGCAACATTGGTCCATAGAAAACAACTTGCATTGGCAATTGGACATTACTTTCAGAGAAGACGAAAGTAAGAAAGTCAAAAATGCAGCGAGGAACTTCTCTACCATAAGCAAAATGGCCCTCTCCATCTTGAAAAATGACAAGACGACCAAGGGAAGTCTCAACCTGAAAAGATTGAAGGCAGGCTGGGATGAAGAGTACCTGTCAAAACTTTTGGAGGGCAGCGCAATTTAATGCGTCTACCCTGCCACCTCCACGAGGCGACGATTTCATAGTCAAACATACCTATACGGTTTCTCCAAAAACAGATTCAATGGAGCAAGTGAAACCAAAAGAAGATGGTGAAACAGTAAAGGAAAGTGAAGTAACCTTTGAAGACGATAAACTTCCGAAAAAGTCAGCTCGCATACCAGATGACAAACTGGACGAGGCATTTACTGACACACGCATCGAGGATGTTGGTGTGGAGTTCGACGACTCGGAAGAAGAGCCTATAGTGGAACAGGCAAGTGGCAATAGCTTTGAGGAGATAGACAAGGCTGTCGAAACAGCAACCAAGCCGAATGTCACAAATGAGGAGTGTGTCCATGCAGGCAAGGTGTTTTCGGAAATGGAAGGCAATGAGCTTTTCAACATGATAGCAGAGCGTTCCAAGATTATCAAACGCAGAATAGATGCGTTGATGGAATTGCATATGTCGAACATTTCCTCAGACAAGCCCATGTCTGGAAAAGCAACAAAAGTAATCAAGAAGAAAAAACTTGTTGTTCCTGAAGACTTCAAAGATTTCAATATCAGAGATTTTGTATAACAATAAAAAGTGAAAATTATGACAGACAAAAAAAGGAACAATGGTAAGAGACAAATTCCTTCGATGGATGCCAAGGAGTTTTATGAGATTTTCATGAGAAATCATGATGAGTGCAAGAAGAAAATTCATAAGCAGATTGACGCTTGTCTTGATGAGGCTTTTCCAAACAGTTCTTCATACAAAGAGAATGATTTGGAGGGGGATGTAACATTTGGGAATTTCGAGATGGGACGGTTTGAACCAATTGATAGAACGGAGAAAAACCGTAGCGAGCAGTATGTAGATAAGTTCATGGTAGATGCAGACTTTACTGTAAGACCAAGAAAACAAATCTATATCAGAGAAGAGACCCATGAGCGCATTATGAAGCTTGTGAATGTCGTTGGCAAGGGACAGGTTTCCATGTCAAGTTACATTGATAACATCATCAACGAGCACTTCAACGTATATGATGCAGAAATTAAAACTGCATTTGAGGAAGGTATAAAGACATATGGCCTTAATGTACGACTGCAATGAAAAAGAAAGACTACGGCTAAAATCTCAGCTCGCCACTGAATCCACAAGTCGGCATCATGCCGCATGAGTAAACAAAAGTATCAATCGCCAAACGGGATCATCCAATCCCCAAGGCACAGACAAAAAACGATTTATGAACAAGAAAAACAGAATCATTCTTCTCGCTGCGATGATTGTCGCAGCCGTATCACAGACATTCGCGCAAGGCAACGGACTTGCTGGTATCAACGAGGCGACAAGTATGGTGACCTCCTATTTCGATCCAGGAACGAAACTCATCTACGCCATCGGTGCCGTGGTGGGTCTCATCGGAGGCATCAAGGTGTATGGCAAGTTCTCGTCGGGCGACCCGGACACGAGTAAGACTGCCGCAAGCTGGTTCGGAGCCTGCATCTTCCTCATCGTGAGCGCAACCATCCTCCGCTCATTCTTCCTATAATATAATAAGGTATAAGACTTATGGCTGACTACCCAATCAACAAGGGCATCGGTCATTCGGTTGAGTTCAAGGGACTGAAGGCACAGTACCTCTTCATCTTCGCAGGTGGACTGCTTGCCGTCTTCTTCCTTGTGGTAGTCCTCTATATGGCAGGTGCGGATCAACTGGTCTGCATCGGCTTGGGTCTCACGCTCGGATCATTGCTTGTATGGGAAACATTCCATCTGAACAACAAGTACGGTGAGCATGGACTGATGAAGCTCCTTGCCGCCAAGAGCCATCCACGCTATATCCTCAACCGAAGGAAAACAAACCGAATGTTCAAACATAAAAAGAAAGAAGAATGAGAAATATCAGAAAATCAAGCACCCTTGAAAGCAAATTCCCGTTGTTTGCCGTGGAGCAAGGCTGCATTATCTCCAAGGATGGCGACATCACGGTCGCCTACGAGGTGACGCTCCCCGAAATCTTCACGGTAACATCGCAGGAGTATGAGTCGGTACATGCCGCATGGTGCAAGGCTATCAAGGTGCTGCCCGACTACAGCATTGTCCACAAGCAGGACTGGTTCGTGAAAGAGAACTATGCGCCGGACTTGCAGAATAGCGACATGAGCTTTCTGTCAAGAAGCTATGAGCGACACTTCAATGAGCGTCCTTACCTGCATCACCAGTGTTACCTGTTCCTTACCAAGACCTCCAAGGAGCGCATGGCACACCAGAGCAATTTTTCCACCTTGTGCCGTGGACATATCATCCCCAAGGAAATAAAGGACAAGGAAACGGTCGCAAGATTCCTCGATGCCGTGGAGCAGTTCGCAAGAATCATCAACGACTCCGGCTATATCTCCTTACGCAGACTGACGGATGATGAAATTACAGGCACGGAACGGACAACCGGACTTGTAGGCAAGTACCTCTCGCTCTCCACGGAGAACGTGCAATGTCTGGAGGATATGGAATTGTCTGCAAGTGGTATGCGTATCGGAAACAAACACCTATGCCTTCATACCTTGTCGCAGACGGAAGATCTGCCAACGGAGGTATCTACGGACAACCGTTTCGAGCGACTATCAACTGACCGAAGTGACTGCCGTCTGTCCTTTGCCGCTCCAGTAGGTTTGCTGTTGTCCTGCAACCATATCTATAACCAGTATGTATTCATAGACAACAGTGACGAGACCTTGCAGAAGTTCGAGAAGACCGCCCGTAACATGCACTCGCTGTCAAGGTATAGCCGACAGAACGCCATCAACAAGGAATGGATTGACGAGTATCTGAACGAGGCTCACTCACAGGGGTTGCAGTCTGTCCGTGCCCATTTCAATGTCCTGGCATGGAGCGAGGAGTTGGAAGAGTTGAAGCATCTTCGCAATGATGTGGGCAGTCAGTTGGCAAGCATGGAATGTATGCCACGCCACAATACGGTGGATTGTCCGACATTATTCTGGGCTGCGATACCCGGCAACGAGGGGGATTTCCAGTCAGAGGAAGAACAGAAATAGCCACCCTACAATATTAATAGCCATAGGCTTTTTTGAACCTATGGCTGATAATATCAAAGAAGAATAGTGCTATTTTGAAACTGGGCGCACTGTAAACTGAAATACATCACTGTAAATTGCAGATTTTAAAGTCTTGTAACTATCGCAAGATGCTTTAAGTGTACTACTCCAACAGTCAAAGTAATTATTCTTAGCACTACTATAAGATGCTTTATCATAGATTTCGCCTATCATAGAACAAGCAGTTTTCCCATTGCCTACAGATTCAAAAGCAGTTGTGCTACGCTCATAGAATCCTTTTTTGTAACCACTCAAAGGAAATATTACCTGTTGCTTATTTTTCTTACTCTTGGCTATAATAACAGATACTCCATTTTGCTTTGATGCAGAGAAAGTACAATTATCAATTAATTCTTGGAATTGTTCTTTGGTTGGCAGCTTCCATGTACTTCCCCATTCTGTATGTGCGACATCATAACTTGTACCGCAAATATTAGTAGCATCCATTGTTATATTAGGGGTGTCCCAACTATTTTTTGTACGTCCCCAACAATAGTATGTTCCATTTTCTTCTGGTTTACTTGCACCAACATTACATGTTGCCCATTTTACGCTAAGTCCTAAATCCACATACTCATGACCATTTATTTTCCCATTGGTTTGAGGCTTATTGTTATCTTCATTTTCATCACCACTATCATCAGGAGTTCCATTGCCAGACACAAGATTTGCATCTTCAACTATAGATTTGAAGCCTCGCCAATATTGGTTTGCTTGGTATGCGGTTTTAGAACCCTTGGGAACATATAGAGTCCATTTGTATTGATTATCACTTGCCATAATGTCACCATCTATATCCAGAGGTTTACCAAGATTCACATACATGCTTCCTGATGTGAGAGAACCGCCAAACGCTCCTCTGCTTAATGTTTTGAGTCCTGTGCCAATTACAACTTTAGAGAAAGTACCATCAAAAGCAACTGCACCAATACTTTCCACAGAGTTTGGAATTGTCAATGTTCCTTTTACTCCTGTAAATGCACCATTACCAATAATTCTAAGCTTACCGTTAAGCGTAAGAGTTCCTGCTAGCCAACCGCTAAAAGCATTATCCCCAACAACTTCCACATTGTCGGGAAGTGTGAGATTTTGATATTTTATAGCACAGTTAGCAAAAGCTCCACTACCTACACTTTCAAGATTCTTGCTAAGATAAACAGTTTGAAGATATTTGCAATTATAAAAAGCATCGCTCCCTATAGTTTTAACATTGTCGGGGATAGACATTTTTGTTATTGTTGTACCAGAGAATGCTTGTGCTCCAATTTCTGTAAGAGTATTTGGTAGTTCTACTGCTCCAAGCTCCAACTTACCAGCAAATGCATTTGCCCCGACATATGTACATCCTTCTTCTATGTTTACACTTTCTATGTAAAAATCATGCCAAGGCTGATTAGAAGATGAATAATCTGACATTTGACCATCACCAGAGATTTTCAGAACTTTGGTTTTAGGGGTATAAATGTAAGTTAAGTCACTTCCGCAGTTTCCTGATTTTGGGGATATGTTGCGCAGCAATTCGTAGTCACCGCTACTCATTGCTATCTTCTCATAAGCTCCTCCATTGAAAGTGAGATACCCATTTGCATAAATCAATTCCGAGGTACTACTCTCTGTACTTATAACAACTTTGTTTCCCGAAACAGAATAGGTAAAGTCCTCATAATCATAATTCCGAGAATTTCCCAAGTCTGTATCATAGTCCTTTTGAGTCCAATATATAACACCTCCATTATCTGAGGTAAAATAAAGGCATGTACTTTCAATATCAACCCAAGCATGGTCGTTATTGCCAATACCATAAGAGGCATCTCTACTTATCCATTTATTGGCTTTCAGCGTTGTTATGAGTTCAGAAAAGTTACCACCATCTTCGCTGTCATTACTACCACAAGAAGCAAATGTAATGTTCAATAGTACGCTAAAAAGTACCGCAATAAACGTTGTCTTTCTCTTTAATATTCTCATTTCTTATTATTTTTATATCTACAATATTATGCACTATAAATCGATTACACCTCGGACGCAAAGTCCGTGATATTTATCATCAAAATTTATGTTTGTTGAACCAGCTTTGTTTATGTTCAAATAATAAGCTACAGACTTTTGGTAATTGGTACTGCTCCACAACATAATGCCACCAAGTAGTCTCGTTTCCTCTTTGTATTTATAACCTGCACCAGGTATAAAGATACTCTTGCCAGAAGGTCCTGTAACAATTATTCCGTTCACATTATTATATGTGCCTGCTGTAAAATCGCAATTGTTGGCAAGTGAAGTCAACTCAGCTCTTGTAGGCATACGCCAATGGCTTCCCATCTTTTTACGTGCAACATCATAAGCCGTACCTGCTATATTGTTGTAAGGTGTACGGAAAGCATCTGTATCAAGATACCCAGATGTACTTCCTGTATAAAGGCTATAGTACCACCAATTGTAATTGCTATGTTCTGTAGTTTCAGCCCACATGTAGTAGCCACCAAATTTTTCAGGAGAGCTTGCACCTACATTTGAAGTTGCCCAACCTATACCGATACCTAGATCCACATAATCTTGTCCATCAATTGTGCCAGACGGAGTAAAGTCGTATTCGTCTTTCCCTTCTTCCTCAGAATTGACAACGCTCCAAGCTACAGATGCATAATTATAGTTTGTACCAGCAAGAGTCTTTCCATAAGCCACAGTTGATTTGTCTGGCGATGCAAGTAGAACAATGTCATCATTGCTTGTTATTTCTGTATATCCATTTGTCCACGTATCTAAGATGTCCTTTACACTCAAGATGTTTGCTTGTGTCATATTTGCACTTACAAGACCATTGCCATTAAAGTAATAATCAATAGTAACTGTCTTAGCCTTGTTGGTATAACGTAACAAACTTTCAGTCTCATTACTCAAGACCAAATTCTTTTGCATTGACTTGATGGTCTGTACATTTTTGCCCCATTCTAAAGTTGGAAGTATCTTTGTTGGCTTTGATGGCTCTTCTGGGTTTAGTATCGGGATGTCTTCTTCTGTTACATCATTACTGGTGGAGCATGAGCTTAATGCAGCAACCCCAATAATGAATACAAATAGTAAAAGTAATTTAACCTTGCTTGATAAATTATTATTGGTCATAATGAAGTTTCGATTAGTGAATTATTTTACAATTTCATTTTCTGCAGTCTCAATAGCATTTGCAGTCCTAACTAAAGCTGATTTCATGCCAGCTATGTAATTTGTATCATCAACAACAATAACAGAGCATTTTCCTGTTAGCCCTTCTGATGTCTTAACTTTGATGTCAGAGATTCCCTGTTGTTTTGCTGTGATTTTTCCATTATCCACTGAAGCTATAGCATACTTACCACTTGACCATTTGAATAATGTATTAGCTTTGGCAGGAGTGAGATTTACAAACAGGCGTTTTGATTCTTTTTTCTTTAAAAGCATAATTGGTTGTATGCTTAAACTCTGCGGAGTAGTCCATGTTGGGTCATAAACAGTAACTGTACAATATGCAGAAACAGATTCGTCATTCTTGTCATAGAAGTAAACTCTAAGTCTTTCTTCACCAGCTGCTCTTGCCCATCCTTCAAGATAGTATCCATCTGTATGGTTGACGATGCTGTTAAAATAAGTACCAGGTTTGCAAGAGTAATAGATTTTTGCATTGCTTCCCTCTGGAACAAACGAGTATGGAATCTTGGCTTTTTCTCCTATTGCAACTCTTATTTCTGGCTCAACAATCAACTCTGTTGGCATCATTTGAGAACCACTGCTTCCATTGTATTTATATCTTACGTAAAAATTCTTAGTGTAAGTTATAGCTCTTGTAAATCCTTTTGCGTCAATGTACTTTTGAACATATAGCAGTTCTATTGTTGCATAATTCTCAAAAGGCTTAACTGCTTTAATTGTTGCAGAAGTTGTTGATTTATCTATAAAAGTAATGGCAGGGTTTGAACAAGCCCAAATAGCTTTGTCAACATACCCAGGGCTTACATTGGGTACGCTGAGAGACACCGTTTCATTTTCTCCAATATATACGCTTTGTGCCATGACTTTTCCTTTAAACACAAAGCCTATAAACAGGAGAAACAAAATCATAAATAATTTATTTTGTTTCATACAAATTCTGCACTTGATTCGTGTCGTGCGCAACGTTTAATTATTGATTAAGGAATGTTGGAACTCTGTTGAAATACATGTCTATGTCAAATATTTCAGTTGGTGCATCATGACCATAAAAATGTAAAATAAGGTGGTCGTCTGAAATACTCTTTACCGTAAAGTCTCCGTCCAAGAATCTTCCGTTGTCTACTTTGTAAATTACAATCTTAGAACCGTCAAAATCATAATTCATCAATTGAGGACTTTTCTCACGGTCATCAAATATCACGCCATTATACCCTTTGTGATTTTGCAGGTCTGTTTTTGAGAAATACAAATAATGGAAAGTAAAAGAACCGTCATTAATATCCAACACCTTGCCATTCTCTTTAGTTAAGGTGCCAGTACATTTTGAAAACTCCCAATAGCCATAAATGCTGTTTTCTGGTTCTGCATATTTTTCCATGGTTGCGTATGCACCCTCATTCCCCCAAGGACTAAAGCCTATTTTATTCTCTTGGATGTCCTCAACCACCAAGTTGTTTGGCCCCATCCATAGTGAAGGCATCTGCATCCATATTTTATTACTGTCAACAGACCATGAACCTGTGTATGTGTCATCGTATTTGAAGATGCCATATCCTGTATTATCTACATAGTGCTTTGCTTCCACTCGCTTATTGGCTGTAAATGTAAGAATGTCTGCTCTCAACTTCTCTGTGTCAAAACATGACATATTCTTCACTGCCCATGTACCAACTATACTGTTAGATATGTTTCCTTTCTTGTTGTCCTCATCATTACTTGAGCAAGCACAAAACACAAGCAGTAGAGCAGTAATCGCAATACTATAAAATGTTTTTTGTCTCATTTTCTTTGTTTGCACTTAGTTCGTGTCGTGCGCAACTTCTAATTTAGTAATTTGTTATGACTTTTGTAGTACCAGTTGTTGTAGTACCACCTTTTCCTGTAGCAACACATTTAACATAGTAAGTCGTTCCCTTTTTCAAGCCAGATATATTAGCCGTGATAAGAACTCCTGCAACCGTTGCTGTAACGGATTTTGTCGGATTGGTACTTGTTCCGTAGTAAACCTTGGCAGAGGTAACCTTTGCCTCATCCTTGTTGTATATCTTATAAACGACTTTCAACTTTGTTTGAGTGGCTTCAAAAAGATTAAAACCTATATCTGGTTTCTCGTATGAAGTTGATCCGCCACCTGTTGAACCACCACTATTATTGCCTCCTTGATTTGAGGAAGAAAATGCAGATGTTGTAACAGGGCGGATAGCAAGCCCTACATATCTATAATATCCATCAACACTTTTCTTTGATTGTGTAAATGTCAGAGCGTAGGCATGGCTATAGAAATTTGTTGTGTTTTTAAAAGTTCCTGTCCAATATTCTCCCCAGATACCAGCCTTTGCACCTTTCTCCACACCTGAATATTCTCCATTTGCAGGAAGAAATATACTCATGCCATTAGAACTTGTTATTTTATATCCACTCGTTCCTGACATAGTTGTCCATTTCCAAGAACATTTACTGAGTAATTCCTCAAATTCAGCCTTTGACGGCATGCGCCAATTACCGCCCCAGTTCTTTGCCACATCATATTTTGAACCTTGAATATTGTTCATCAAATCATTATCCCTGTCTGTTCTGGAATTATAATATTTGTATGTATCCCGGTAATATGAATTGCGCGTACTTGTTTCTCCCCACGCATAGTAATTTCCATTATAATATGAAGAAGATGCCCCATAATTACAAGTAGCCCATTTTACACTTAGCCCTAAGTCTACGGCTTCATGTCCGTTTATAACTCCTGATAGCTTCTTGCCACCATTAGAATTATCTCCATCAGGAGAGTAATTCTCTTCTTCATAATCATCACCACCGCTGCAAGACGTGAACATTGGTGTTGTTGCTGTAATGGCAATAGACACTAGCAACACTACTAATCTGGTTGATTTCATCATTATTCTTGTTTTAAGTTATACTTGTTAATGCATCAAATGCTCCAAAAGTAACCTTTAAGGTTGACCTTTATTTGCAATAATGGCAAATTCCATCTCCTTTGGAACACCCATTGCTGCAATTTCCACAAGGAATTTTGTTGACGCCAGCACCATAGTGGTCATGGTTATCTCCCATACCACTTTGCCAACCTGAGCCATTGCAAGTTTGACAGACATGAGTATCACGACATTGAGAGCAAGCATAGCCTGATGATGATTTTTTATTGAAACTGCTACCGCTTATCCCCAACTCTCGGTCATACATTCCACTACTTGCTTTCTGCACTGTGCTGTATGCGTTTGCTTTGGTTTGCATATAGTTATTGTATGCTGCCTGTACTTCTTCCGCAGATGGTTCTTTGCCACCATGCAACTGACGATAGGTTGTGGCGAATCCAGTCTTTACTTGGATTTCCTCTTGTTTCCATTGTTGCTCCACTTGCATCATGGAATAGTTTGCTAATTGGTAGAGGCTTGTGTTTACATAGTTTGTAAACTCGGCATTGTTCATACTTCCCAAGCTCATGCCTTGTGGCATAGATGGATAATTATAACTTCCTTGTCCTACATTTGCTTGGCTTGCTGCCATGTATGCCGTTCCTACTTCAGCTGCTGCTTGAAATAATCCACTGAAGAAATTGGCGGTTCGTTGGTTTCGTGCCTCTCGTCTTTCTTCAGCGTTAGCTTTCAAACTACGGCTTTGTTCACGCAATTCCTCTGGACATTCGTCAATACAGATAACTTGCGCAAAGCCATCTATGGCGGAACTCCATTTGTTACGATTGTAGTCACACATGGCTCTTCCGAAATACGCTTCTTCACATGGCAGATACTTCCCATGATTCCGTATCGTGGATTCAAAGAGTTTATCCGCTTTCTTGTAGTCGCCAGTGTTGAATACACGTGAGGCTTCTTGGTACTCAGAAAAATATCCAGCAATGTCTTTGAGGATTACTTCACTGTCATCTTCTGATCGTAGCCACATATATTTCTTATCCACAGGTACTAACACTTCCATACCTGTATAGAATGTGTTCATTCCGAGGTTGACAGCTTTCAACATATCAGTTGTAAGTTTGTACTTGTCAGCCAAAATCTCAATGGTTTCGCCACGTTGTACGATGTGGCGCAAGTTCACGATGCCTTTCCCCCAACTCTTAGCAAAGTGGGAGCATAACAAAATGAAGAAAACCAATATCAAATAATCTTTTCTCATAGAGGTGTTACTTTTTGTTAGTATATGATGTTCTTTATCTTGGCTTTGCTCATATTGAAGATAGCAGCCTTAGCAGAATTGACTTTCTTGTAAGACACCATCGTTGCTGTATCGCTGCAAACCCAAACTTTCATTCGTACCCCTTTCTTGGTCACGATGGTTGCTTTCTTTGGATTCGTTGTGGATGCCGCTTCTTCTATATCAGCCGCCTTGATGGAATCTGCTACTTCTGCCTCTCGCTGCGCTTTCAATCTTGCCTCCTCTTCCTCACGTTCTCGTTGCAGTTGCTCTGCAACTGCAAGATTAGTCAAGATGTCACGTGTACCATCTGGATAGCGTATCATAAACACTTCCGATTTTGGTGAGAATATCGGTCTGTCCTTGGCTTTCTTGCTTGTTTTGAAAGAAACTACGCTTGCATCCATTGTCAGATTATAAGCAGGAACTTCTCTTCCGTCCTTGTAATACACCACGATTGCATCTTTCGGAATTTCCGTATGTTCCGAGGTGGTGAGGATACGCTCGCCATTAGCATTGAACACAACGTTACCACGTGTCTTGAACTTTAGCATGAACACTTTTGTATTCTCCACAAATTCCTCAGAGGCATTCTTGTTGCCAGATTCCTTGAAGAGTGTCTTGTCGTTGTTGGTCTGAATGATTTTGACAGACTTAACACGACCATCACGGAAAATGATGGCATCTTGGGCTATGCTTTGCAATGTAGCAAGCATAGCTCCAATGAAGATAACGCTTCTTTTAAAATTCATATCCAAGTGATAGTAGCATATTTTGCTCATATTGTTTCTTTTTCTTTATCGTTTTGTTCAATCCTCGCTGATAAGTGAATTGGAGAATTATTCTGTTAAATGATGCACCTATAGTAGCAGATAACCCATATCCAAACTTCTGAAAATCCTTCAAAGAGCCTTTTCCTATCTTATCTTTTTCATTGATAGGTTCCGTTTCACTTGAATGAATGTCATCATATTCTGTGAAAGTGCCTGTTCGTTTTTTATTTCCGCTTATCGTATATGATAAATATGGACCAGCTTCTAAGAACATTTTTGTGTCAGATGAAAGATTATACATTCCTCCAATATGGATAGGTATATCAAACTTGTTAGTTGTCATCTTCACGGTTTGTTCTCCATCGTAGTTACCTCCTTCATCATCCCAATATTGCCCAGAAGTCATAAGGCAATCTTGTTTGTATCCACTTTGGTTGAAGACAATTCCTAAGCCTCCATACACATTCTTTGAGAAGACGTAATCAGCAATTAATCCTGCGTGAAATTGATATATTGCTTTGTTTTTGGCACTAGCCCGTCCGTAGTCCGTATCTATTTCACCGTCTTTGAAATCTTTTCCAGTCCAAGAGCCAGAGGTTAGACCAGCAATGACTCTCAACTTCCAAAGATCTTTACTGTATGATGTTGTGTGTACTATTTGCTGGCTATTTTCTGATCGAGACTTATTAAAAGATGTAGGTGAAGTTCTATTTGTAGCTTTTGGGCTCTTTTGTTGAGCTGTTGCTTCTGTTATTGTACTTGTCGCTCCAACAGGTACAACGAGCTTCATCCCCACATACACAATACCATCCGCATTAGGATTAGCCTTGTTGATGTCCTCGACACTCATCTTGTAATACTCTGCGATGCTTTCGAGAGTTTCGCCACGCTGAACAACATGGGTAATTGTTTGGCTCTGAGCTATACTTAACATACAAACAGCACATAAAAGTACTGACAGAAAAAATTTCTTAATCATAGTCATAAAGTTTTTAGAGTTGTATAATCAGAAAATTGCTTACGCTCCAGAAAAGAGTAGGGTTTGTTATGACAAGCGTACAGTTGCCATCGCCACTCTCCTCAAAATGGAAAGAACGGTTGCTTGGTTGCGGTGTAAGAATCTTTGGATTACTTGAATGCAAAGGAATTTCACGGAACTTACGGATGTCAACAGCATTGAACTTGCTTTTGTCAACATCTTCATAGTTGACTTTCTTCTTTTGCAAGAAGCCGCCTTTTAATAGCCCTGCTGCCGAAAGTTGCTTTTTCGTACCAATCTTTACATAACACTCGTTGATAACTTCATCCTGTTTTGACAAAGCCTTAGTCAGCACCTTTGTTTTCTGCTCTGCATTATTAGCCTTTGTGCGCATATCAGACAGAGAAGCCCGAAGCTGGGTGATGTCTTTCTTGGAGTTGTTCAAGTCTGCACGCAAAGATTGGATGACTTGATCCTTTTCCGCCAACTGCTGATTAAGAAATTCAACAACCTTTTGCAGTCGTTCCACGCCTTGCGAGGATTTCTTGTTAGCCAAAGAATCTTGGAGCATTTTTATTTTGACTCTTTGGCGAGCAAGAATATCCGCCATTCCCTTTAGGTTGGCAGCTATTTGTTGGCGGTTCAGCATGACACCATCACGTCCTTTATTGGTGAAAAGGATGTTTTCTTGTACGGCAATACTATCCAAGCCTGTAGCAATCGTTGCCAATACACCATTGAGTTCATCAAGTTGTTGTGTCTTTGCTTTGTTTTCCTGCATGATGGAATCTCGCTCTTGCATGTAGCTACTCATATCAACCTTTTCATTCTTACACGAAAAGACTGACAGCATGATAAACAAAGCTATGAAGCCTTTGAAGAGTTTCATTTCGTTTGGTCATAAAAAAAGGCGGAACCGTTCGTGGCTTGCCTTGTATCTGGTTACCGCCAAGTGACCATCCTTACAACAAGCACAGAACGGCTCACGCCATATATGGCATGAACCTTCCATCTGCTTGTTCTCGTAAGGTTGAATATTGGCGGTATTCGATACAAGAGAACAAGAGCTAAAAGCTCAATATCTTCAAAAGTCTTAGAACGGAAACGCTGGATTAATATAATAAGGTGTTATCACCTCTGTTCTTAGTCTCAGTCGAAATGGCAATTCTTGGAATCGCCAAGTTCTTAGCGTTTCATTCTTGTGTAATGTCTGTTTCTTACTTATTCTATTTTTTAGTTTAATAATTCCGTGAACTTGCAAACAAAATGTAAAAGTCGTTCTTCACATAATGAATTGCGAGTGCAAAAATAACAAAAATTAATCGCAATGAAGAATTTGATATGATATTTTAACGTATAATTATTGTTTTATGGTCATAAATGGGGTAATTGCTACCTATATTCATTCCCACAACAACTAAAAACGTTTATTGCAACAGGTTTCTACCTCCTGTATCCTCAAGAATCCTCATCTGTTGGATGGCAATCTGATTGAGTTTTATCAGTCGCTCAGACTGAGGCATTCCATCATTGATAAACACAGCGTTGAGGTTCTCCATATTCGATAGGCAAATAAGCTCGTTGATGCTGGCATAATCTCGAATGTTGCCTTTCTTGTCGGGATTCTGCTCACGCCATTGCCTTGCTGTCATTCCGAACATAGCGATGTTGAGTACATCCGCTTCATCGGCATACTTCATGGCTGCTTGCTCACGAGTTATCTCTGACGGAATGAGATTGGCTTTGATGGCATCCGTGTGAATACGATAGTTTATCTTGGACAGCTCACGCTTGGCAGACCATCCTATCAGCTTTTGCTCTTCTTCCTTTAGTCGTTGGAATTCTTTTATCAAATACAGTTCAAATTCCACAGAAACCCAACTGGCAAACTTAAAGGCAATATCCCTTTGGGCATAAGTGCCTCCATTCGCTCCATTCTTGCATACGATACCTACAGCATTGGTAAGTTCCACCCACCGAGTTGGACTCATCGTAAAAGCATTTGAACCCGCTTCTTTCAAAAGGGGGTCGAATTCGACCCCTTTGAAATTAGGGTTGTTCAACTGTTCCCAAAGTCCCAAATACTCCAAGGTGTTTTTGGAGCGTAACCAATTCTTTACCACATCTTTAGGCTCGACTGGATTCTTCTGTCTTGCTATATCAGTAATACAGATGTAGTCAACTCCATCTTTTGTTAGAGTCTTTATCGTTTGGTTTCTTACAATAATCTTTGCCATAAGAAATTCGTTTTTGCATTCTTTCTATGCTACTCAAATCAATGCTGCTCCCAACTTACAGAGAGCAGCATTGAACAATCTTTTTTCTGATTTACTACAGCTCGATAACGTTATCATCTCCATCAGAAGATGAACTTCCGCCCGAAGTAGAGCCGCCGCTTGAAGATGAGCCTGTGCCAGATGTAGAACCGCCACCGCTTGGTGTACTTGTGCTGCCCGAATCCACTGCTGAGCTACCAGAAGTTGACGGTGCGGAAGCCTTCTGACCAAGTACTTCACGCTTATAGTGAGTGATTTCCGTATTTACGTAATCAATGAATGCGGTGTAATCCTTTTCACCAAAGACGAGTGCAAGGGCGTTTACCATTTTCATCAAAGCACGGTAAGCGTCATCACTTGCTGTACGAGCAGTTTTTAATGCTCCAACAGTTATACCTATTTTCTCGTTGGTGCGCTGCAAGGTAAGAGTTCTTACACGCTCATTTGCTTCCTTCAAGTTGGTAACGAATGCTGTCAAACCCAACTTTGCTACCTGTGTAGCGTACTTATCTTCAAGGTCGGAAATGAAGTTGACCAAAAGACCGGTCTCCTTGTCAAGTTGGTCGGTGGTATTAATCTTGTAGTCCTTGATGTGCTGTGCGAGAATCTTTGCAGCCTGTGCCATGTCTGCAATAGGCATGGCGAGGAAGCCTTCAACTGCTTTCTTGTAGCCAGCATAAAGGGCATCACGGTCGCTGTCTGCTTTGGCTATCTCATCAGTCAAGAGACTTTTCTGTGAAATCTTCAAGGCTTCGTCCTCTGCTGCAACGGCAGCCTTAAAATTACTGACAAGTTCCGATGCCTTGCCTTTGACGGCAGTGTCTGTCTCGGCACGTGCAAGAATGTTACTTACAAACGTGAAATGCGCACCGTTATTCATGCGCTGAATGTTGATGTCGTAAATCTCTTTCATGATGTTAAGGATTTAAATTTGACAAATCGTTTTGTGCATCGTCGGATTTCTCCGATTGCAATCGCTAAGATATAAAAATAAACGAGAAAACGGCAACCTTATTGCGAAAAATTGGCAATCTTGCGAGAAAAAGATGGTTTTTGACTGTTGAAATCTATTTCGCTACTCGTTTTGGGGGATTTTTGGTACAAGAAGTACCAAGGGATAGTAATCAACAGGGGATTTTATATTTTGTGGACAAAGAAACTTGAATCAAAACCTCCAACAACTCTTAAAAGTAACCATTGATTGCAATCAACAGTCCCAACGACATATAAAAGTAGGTGTTGATCGCAATCAATGGCTTCAATGAAGCTAAAAGTGGCTGGTGATTGTAATCAATACCTCCAACCGACATCAAAAGTAGAAATTTTTTCTAATCAACGGCTTAACGACATTCAAAAGTAGCTGTTGATTGCAATCAAGCCTATGGGCATCGAAATCCGCTGCGAGTTGAAGGCGGAGGGCAAGTTTGACGGCACCATCTACACCATCCGCTATTTTCAGCATGACGGAAAAGGCTTGCTGAGAATGGAGAACGGAACGGTGTTCCTGCCAAACGACCGCTATCTGTTGGAGAACGAGAAGTTCCGTCTTTACTATACCTCGGCAAGCACGGAGACACAGACGCTGACAGTGGTGGTAGAGGACAACTTCGGCAAGTCATACGAAATGGAGTTCAGTTTCAACGATACTGACGATGAGGAAGAGTTTGCGGGAAGTGCCAACAAACTCGGTAGCGTATGAGGTTGATAATATTGTTAGCCTTGCTTCTTGTGTCGGGCAGCTTGTCTGCCCAGACGCAAGGGGCGATAAAGCGAGTTCGTCATGTATCACGTTTTGAGTTGGCTGTCGCCTGCATCAAGAAGTACGAGGGTCTGCACGGACCGAAGCACCATCCTTATGTCGGATATGGACACAAGCTGTTGCCTGGCGAGCGGTTTTCTCCAAAAATGACGGAACGGCAAGCCGATGCCTTGCTGCGCTCTGACCTCAGAAAGCTCTGCGCCATGTTTCGTGGCTTCGGTCGTGACTCGCTGCTCTTGGCTACACTTGCCTACAATGTGGGGTGTGGAAAGGTGATGAAAAGCCGGATGTATGCCAAGATGCGAAGTGGCAACAGAAACATCTATCGTGACTATGTGGACTTCAAAAGGTGGAACGGAAAGATAGTGCCTTCCATCGAGCGAAGAAGAAAAATGGAGTATCTGCTCTTGTTTACTCCATAGTATAAGGTTTTATAAAAACAGGACAGTCCTTTTGATTGGGGGCTGTCCTTTGTTCTTTGCAAGCATCGCAGATAAGGAAAAGACGGTTTCTTTGCCACTTTCTTTTCCGCTCCTCGGCTCATGATTCCTAAGACATCACCAAATTTTTGAGAGCTTTTTTGTGTTAAAATAAGCAAAATAGCCCCCAGAAAGCATATAGGCATACCTACCCCTGTAGCAGAAGAAGACATTTTTTGACTTTTCTGTTACAAAAACGATACGGAACTCTTTCTTTTAATAGCTTTTTGCTCGATTCCTAATTAGTTATCCGTATCTGTCCTCACAAGACTATAAGAGACAATGGTACATTGTCATAGTTCACTTGCTTTGGACTTTTCAATATGTAAGTTCTTTCTGTCGTCAGAGGTGTTCAACACTTCCCATTTTCTCTTTTGTTTGCCTATGGCAAACATTCTGCGAATGAGCTTAAACTTGACGGCATTCAATGCCTTACGCTTAGTATCAGAATCTTTTCTGCCTCCTAACTTTCGATTATAAAACATTTGCATTTCCACATCGTACTCAACAGCTCTCAATGCCGCCATAGACAGGTCAGCTTTCACTTGACCGTTACAGTGTGCGGAAGGTCGGGCACGCCATTTCACACTGGTACCAGAAGTGTGACTGCATGGAGCTACGCCAACATATCTCGCATATTGCCGAGCTGTGTCAAAAGCGGTAAAGTTTCGTGTGATGGCAATTATGTTTGTTGCATTGACAAAACCAATTCCTGGTATCGTCAACAGATTCTGAAAAGTGTCAAAGACATCTTCCTCCTTGGACATTAATTCACACTCTTCCTGATCTATCTTCTCAATGTCATGATTGAGCTTTTTAATGTAGCTCTCATACATGGCAGAATCCTCTTTCGTTTCAAACATCTGCATTCGGTTCATAAAGTTTGTCCGTTGCTCCACAAGGAACTTACGCTCATTGACAAGTTGCTTCAATTGTTGCATAGCCTTGCTTGGCAACTTGTATGGCTTGGCACATTCCGTGCCATCATAACGATAGAGGAAGTCAGCTATCTTTGCAGAGTCATTCTTGTCTCGCTTATCTATTGTCCCCATAGGATGATGTTTTACTATACGTGTACTAAGCATACAGAAAGAGTAATTCTTGGACGTGAGGAATTTTTCCAAGTCCAAGGAGTAGCAACCTGTAAATTCCATGCCAAACAGGGCTTGGGAAAGTACCACACGGCTCTTTTTGAGCCATGAGCACATATCGCCAAATCCCTTGCGAGTGTTGTTGAACACCTCATGAGGGAACATTTTGATGTTGGTGTCCTCACGAAATATAGATACATCTATGACATTTTTAGAGATGTCAATGCCTACAAATGATTTATTTTTCATATCTTTGCACCGCTTTACGAAAGGAACTCTCTATGTCAGGATAAGCCAAATCTTTTAAAAGCTGGGACGGACAGCTAATTCCCTAAAAGGCACTGAGTCTGACATTTCGGTCAGAGGAGACTATATCAAGGGAAAGGGCTTTGCCTAAGATTAAAAAGTTCACTACCTCTGTCTGGAGTTCCTTCCTTTTGAGGATTCCTCGCAAAGGTAGTGCCAAAAGCAACCAAGAGACTCTATCATGGTATAGTGATGGTCTTAAAACACTGTTAGTTCACTCCTGGTTGCTTGTTTTTCCCATTTCGATAATTGTCCGTCTCCACATACGGAGTACCTCGTTTTATAACGGCAAACATACGGAGTATCATCTTAAACTTGATTGCATTAAACACTATTCCACTGCATTTCTCCTTTCTCTTGCGGTCCCAGTAATCTCTGATGTTCGGAATGTGCTGCATGCAAACCAAACAGGCAATGGACAAATCTGCCTTTGCCTGTTTAAAACCTTTCTTAGAGACTGACGAGCCTTTTCTCACAGATGTACCAGATTCTTTCTTGAAAGGAGCGACACCAATATAGCAAGCGTATTTACGTGGGTTATCTATTGCCATGAAGTTTTCGGTCAAGACAATGGTTTCAAGTGCGACAACACGCCCAATACCAGGTATTGATGTCAGCAGGGAAAAGTTCTTGCTGATGTCCGCATCTTCTTTTATGTACATGTCAATTTCATTGTCTATGCCTTTAAGTGCATCATTGAGCGTTTTAAGTTGCCCATTCTTACGTTCCACAGACAAATCTGTGTCATACGCACATATATCATGAAGCTGCTGCTTGTAAAGGACTGACTGCTTGACTGTCTGCTTGCGTTCCGCCAAAAGCCTCTTCAACTTAAAATATACAGGAGGAGGAAGTTTTGATGGGTTGCGAAGAATCTTTCTGTGGTTCTGCTCACAGTAAATGGCTATGCGGAAAGAATCAAGCTCGTCAGTCTTGATGCGGTCGAGCGAACGCAGTCCATCATCCAAGTCTGGCTCAAAGCGATGCATCTTGCGAGGTTCCACCATCCTATAAATATAATGTTTCTCTTCCAACCACAGTCTAAAGTTTTGGGTGTAAAGTCCTGTATATTCCATACAGAACAAGACTATATCAACCCCCTTGCTTACCTTTGCCACCCATGAACCAATTTTCTTGAAACCTGCATTGTTGTTGCTCACCTTTATATGGGCTTTCTTCCAATCAATGCTTTCTCCGTCATAATAAGCAAGGTCGAGAGTCTGCTTTGAGACATCCACGCCTATGTAAAGTTCTTTATCCATAATTTTGACATTTAATAGTTAAATGGAATCAAGAAAGTTGGCTGGATTATATAAGGACTATGACATGAGAAAGGGCATACCTTGAAAGAAAGATAGTTCACCTTAACACCCATTAACCAAATATCCTAACTTGATTCCTGGGTGCAAAGGTAAAAGAAAGAAAGTGGCGGAACGAATTTTCATCGCTCCGCCGATATGGATTTTATGTTGTCGCAACCATTCGTTGCTCTATAAGTCTTGCATTGCTGTTCACCAAGTTGATGATGTCGGCATGGTGCTCGGTGTCCTTGTTCTGTAGTCCGTGGCATTGTACGACTTTCATCTGTTCGAGAGAAAACTCCACGGTCTCAACCCTTTGTTCGGCTATTCTTGCAGAGAAGATGATACAGTTGGGATTGAGTGAGTAGTTTGTACCGCTGCCTACGCAATGGTGCATCGCCTTACCCTCAAGAACATGCTCCCTGACGCTTTCAAGCATTCTCACCACGATATTGCCGTCCGTGAACATCAAACCGAAGAAACGGCTCTTCATTTCCTTGAACTTGTCCTCGTTCTTCAATGCCTTGCGTATCTCCTCCTCGGTGCGCTCCTTTTCTTTCTTTGCTCTGATTTTCTCGGATATTCTGTCGTGCTCGGCTTCAAGGTTGTCGGGGCAAATGTAATGTGGACTTCTGATGTCCTTGCCCATTTCTACCAACATACAGATGTAGTCCGCCCATTTGCCGATGTCTGTAATAAGGTAATGGTTGCGGTTGGCTATCTTGTAGGCATTCCAACAAGTTTCCAAGTGCCGTGGGTGGTCTATGAAGTGGCGGACGTGTCCGTAACGACATTGCTTCATCATCGTTTCGATGCGGTGGTCTGTCAGCATCGCCTTGAACAATGTAAGCGGTTCGATGCCGTGAAACGCTCCGTCAAAGCCGTTGCGCCATATCTGAGAAATGACTTTCATATCGGGGCAGACCGGAAATGAAGCAATATGCTGATAGGTGGTGTTGTCCTTGCGCAGTTCAATGTCGGAGTCGTAGCAGAACGTGTCCATATAGATACCCATAGTGCGCTTGCGTGCCATAACCTCCACCTTGCCTTTCTCGTTCATCCAATAGCGTGCCACCTCCCAACAATAGATGTCTGCCTTTTGACCCTTGCGGTAATAGGCTTTCATCTGAAATGCTCGCATAAGTTGCAGTCCCTTGCGCTCGGTGAGTACACTGAAATAGGTAGAAGACATTGTCTTCTGTCGCTTGGTGCGCTGCACTTCCAACTTTGCCTTACACTTCGGGCAGACACATTTGTCCGCATCATCGTCCGTAGTCCAAGTGTGTCCGCAGTCCATGCAGGTGGTCTGTCCGTGCTTCAACTGAAAGGCATAGTGGTCAAGACATTCACGGAATGCCCATTGCATTTGCGCTCCCTTGATAGGTCGTAACCCCTTGTTTGAGGTTACGACTTGCTTCTGATATTTCGTTCTTGGTTTCATAACGTGTCGAATAATGATGGTTGATGTACTTCTGTTTCCGTTCTCTGTGAGGTGCGCTTGGCGGTTTCTCGGTTACGCATCTTGTTCATCTGCTCTTGCTGATATTGGCGGATGGCTTCCTGTCTTGCCTGTGCCTTCTCCTCTTCTGTGAGTTCGATGTGGTGGTTGACAGACACTTGGCAGTTCAATGGTTTTCCTACCTCAATGTCCTTCTCCTCGTAGTAGTGGATGGCTTGACCATATATCTCGTCATCGCAAAAGCCGTTGCAACCGCTCTTCTGTACCCAATTAAGGATATAGGTGACGCAATCGTCTATGTTCTTGTCGGGGTTGTCATACTTGGCTGCAAAGAGTTCGTCCTCCATTGCTCGCTCCTCCAAATAGGCTTGTATGGTTCTCTTGAAATATTCTGTAGTGTTCATGTCTGATGTTGTTAAAGGGGTTGTTACTCGTGATAGATGATGTCGCAGTCCTCAACTTCTGTAGGCAGTCCGAAGAACGGATAACGGCTGAAGTAAGGTTCTGTGCACATGTCCTCGTTGTATCTTGGACTTACTATCTCAATATTGTTCTTGCGCATGGCTTCGTCAACCATACGGATTTCCTCGTCAGTCAGTCCGCTTGCATCGCCATTGATGATGTAGCAGAGTGACCATGTAGGTATCGCTTCAATGCTTCTGTTCATATCGCTTGTACTTTAAAGTGTTAATAACCAAATGAATGTTCCAATCAGTACCACCATAGAAAGAATGGAAATGATGATGCCGAAGATGAACTTCACAATTCCCAATATGACTTCACCGACCATGCAGAGAGCCATATATCCCAACCAAGCCACCAAAGTGATGAGGGTTGAGCCGACTGCGGAGAGTAATCTCCACCAAGTCTGTGTTATATTGATGTTTGTTGTCATATAGCCTTGAATTAAATTTATTTGCGGTTCCAGGAACTGAAGGGAAGTTCTCGTTTCTTCACCTGTTTGTCGCTCCCTTTTCCGACATTTTTTTTTGCGTCTTCCTGTCGCATCGGTCGTTTCGTTTCAGGTGCCTTTCAAGGGCGGCGAGGCTGGAAATACAAGGTTTTTCGGAAAAAGAATGACTAAAAAAGCAAAAAATAGCAGATTTGAGCTTTTGTTTTGAGTTTCAAGTGGTTGTGGCAGTCGTTGGCTTTTTGTGGCATTCGTGAGGAAATGCGAAAATGGCGGATTTGAGAAGTAGAAACGCTTTCAAGTCATTACCTCAAAGAAACGCTCTAATAAGCATTTTTAACGGCTTCGGTTTTTACTTCTCAATTCTGCACAGGTTGTGAATTTGCCATGCAACTCTCATGATTTAATTTTGCACAGAACAAAAAGCAAGGAATTATGAGAAGTACATTCAAGACAGTCTTCTATGTAAACGGAAGCAAGGAGAGAAACGGAATTGTCCCTATCATGGGACGTGTGACAATCAACGGAACTATCGCACAGTTCAGTTGCAAGCTGAGCGTGACCAAGGCGATATGGGATGCCAAGGGCAACAGAGCCAAAGGCAGAAGCAAGGAAGCCAATGAGGTGAACTTTGCGCTTGATAACATCAAGGCTCAAATCGCTAAGCATTACCAACGGCTTTCCGACCGTGAGGCGTTCGTTACCGCTGAAATGGTGAGAAACGCATATCAAGGCATAGGTACGGAGTATGAGACATTACTCAGAGCTTTTGACAAGGAGAACGCAGCCTTTGCCCAACGCGTGGGAAAAGACCGAGCTGTCCGAACCTACCGCAAGTATCTGACGGTAAGAAAGTACGTTGCCGAGTTCATCAAATTTCAGTACAAGCGCAGCGATATGTCCATGAATGAGCTTACCGAGGAGTTCATCCGTGATTTTTGTCTGTATTTGAAGAATGTCATTGGACTCACGCAATCTACCATTTGGATATACTCCATACCATTGAAGCATATCGTCACGGCAGCACACTACAACGGCAAGATACAGAGAAATCCGTTTGCCATGTACCACGTTGACCCAGACCACAAGGAGCGTGAGTTCTTGACAGAGGATGAATTGGACATATTTGCAGGAATAGAGTTGGAAAATCCCAACTTTGCTTTTGCGAGAGACTTGTTTATGTTTGGTTGTTGGACAGGTATCTCTTTCGTTGACATCAAGAATCTTACAGAGGACAATGTTGCCATTATAAGTGGGGCTCCATGGATAGTTTCTCAGCGTCAAAAGACAGGCGTACCATTCAAAATTAAACTGATAGATGCAGCCATACAGATAATTGAACGTTACAAGCCATTGAGAAAAGATATGCACTTGTTTAATATTGGCTCACTTGACATGGTAAACAAGCGTATAAAGAAAGTGGCAAAAATGTGTGGCATCAAGAAGCGAATTTCATTTCATGTAAGCCGGCATTCGTTCGCAGTTTTGGCTTTAAACTACGGTATGCCGATAGAGAGTGTAAGCAAGATACTGGGACATACGGTCATCGCCACAACACAAATTTACGCAAAGGTGACAAGTACTAAATTGGAGCATGACATATCAGCTTTTGAAAGTCGAATCAAGGGGCATATGCCGACAATGGGGGGAATGGCATGAAAAGGACTGTAATTACCGTGGACGGAAATGGAATGTTATCCATTCCGTCCAACTTGCAAGACTTGCAAGACTTGTGGATGAGTGAGGGTGAATTGGTTGATATGCTTCATGTCACCGCCATGAAACTCCATGCTGTGATAAGGTCAATATACAAGGATGGTTTATTGACGGTGTCGGAAGTCCAACAGAAACAGGAAACTTCCAATGGCATTTGGCAAACGTTGTATGGCTTTCCGATGATTGTTGCCCTTTGCTTCCGTATAAACTCATACGGGGCAGCTCGGTTTCGTGCCACCATCTTCAAGAGATTGTACGGGGTAAAAGAGAAAAGTAGTGTCATTATCCTACAACTCAATAGAAGAACAACCGCCTTTAGTTGAATGTCCTCTTGCTTGTTTGTTGGCTTGGCGCTGTCGTACTGTCGTGAATAAGTACTGAAGCATAAGCATGACATTCTTACTTGTAGGGGGATGAGTTCTGTTCATAAAAATGACGGACAAAACACCCCTTATTTTTGTTGAATTGTTGAATATGATGAAAGAAGTATTGAACATCAGGCATTTACGGCTCAACATATTCTCAACAAATCTCTCAACAAAAGAAAGATAATGTTGAAAAGAGAAAACCATGAACACCATTCCTTTCTTTCTTTTTTGCCCAGTAATTTGTTGTGTAGAGCTATTTGTTGAGAGTTTGTTGAGGGTATAAGTGGTTGGTTCTCATAAAGATAACACCTATCTTCAACAATTCAACGTTTTACATGCCCTCACTTGGTACGCTGTAAAATGTGCTTGTGGATTAATTGGCAACCGCTCTATTCTCCGAAATGGTTGCAGCAACGTTCCTTGGAGGCTTTGCGCCTCCAGCCACTTGGGCGAACCTCCGCAGTGTTTTAGCATGGCATTAGATTTATGCAGACTATACCGAGGACACACAGCACACATAACACACTCGGCATAGTTCACAAAGGAAATCAACAACACACAACTGAAACACTTGGCAAGTTTCACACTGAAAATATCACCTTTTCCTTTGCAAACTCCATGTACAAAGTAGCTTGTGTCTGTGACCTTGTTCTTTCAATGTGGCAGCTTTGATGTTTGGCGCAAATTGAGAGAATTAAGGTCTGCAACCTTGGGCATGGAAAGCCGAAAGGCAAATATCTCGTCTTTTGTTCTTAGAGGAGGGAGCGAGGTTATGTTTTGGGAACCCCAAAACTCCTCGCTCCACCATGATGGCGGAGAAATTTTGCTCCCGATGGTCGCAAAAAGTGAGTGTACTAAGTGCAAACAGTATATCGAATGACAAAAATACAGGAACAAGGCTATCCTTTGCGGAAATGCAACTTTAAGAAAAAGAACGCTTCCTTCTTATTTTCATCAGCACCTGCCTTTTCGCAGAAGCTAATCCTGGGGATAGCACCTCTTGTTCCAACATGTCCAATGCCATCTTTAACTCGCTGAGAAGTTCAGGATAATACTTCATTTGCTCATAAGCAAGCTTCATGCAATAAGCTCGTATAGCATATGGCTGAGCGCAAGAGGTAATCTTACTTACACAGAAGTCAATGAAATCTGAGCGGAGGGATTCTTCTTCAAATGGTTGGCGTAAAAGAATACTGAGCATTAGACGGCGTTTCCCAACATGTTCTTCTTTCATCACTCGGTCAATCAGCTCATCATGTTTGCTGTAAAGCCACTCATTATTTGCTAAATCAAAATTTGATAGAACGTGCAGTGCATTGAATGCTACACGATTATCCTCATCGAAAGTAAGCCGATAGAACTCTTCCTTTCGGTGGTCATTCTTATCACCTTGAGTGAGAAAGCACAGCTCAAGGATATTATCCTTGCTTATTCTACCAAATAGTTTTTGTTTCATATCATGTGGCTTAATGTCCCATTCTTGATGTATCAACTTCCTTTACTTTCTTTTCTTTGTAGCCTCCGAACTTATAGATGACAGCAAAAGTGGCAGTAGCCCAATTATAGTTTACTTTCATACGGTAATCTTGATTGCCTTGTACGGAGCGGGTGTCTGCCTTGTTGTTGAAAATATTGCTGCCATTGATGCGCAATCCCCATTTTCCATCATGTGAAGTCCATTGTAATTTGGCGTTCATTCTAAAGATTGGACTTATATCATAAACACCTTGTATTGCTTTTGACTGAAAGAAAGGGTTTAGTATGAGGCGCAAGTCTTGTGTGCGGCAAAGTTTTATAGATGCAGTACCTCCAAGAGCTGCCGTCAGTTTCTTGCGGTTGAATGGCAAATCGAAGAAATGGTCACTTTTGGCATGCTTGTAGATTCCAACGGCAAACACATTGCCATTGAGCCATTTGCCTGCGCTGAATATTGCAGAGGCTTGCAATCCAAAGCTATTTTCGTAGTTGAAGTTAGTTTCTTTCATTATTACCGCCATGCGGTCTGTTGGTTGGTACGGTAACTGCACAGAATAATCAGGTTTCAGACTTGCAAAAGCCATCAGCGTATAACGTCTTTTAATCTGCCACATAAGGTTGACATTGTAATAAGAGTATGGTTTCAAATCAGGATTGCCATGTATCTCGGTATATGCCGATGAGTAAAATACACTGCTCATTGTTGACCAATAGCTCGGAAATTCAGAATTGGAACTGAATGACAAGTTGAGTAAATGGTTCTCGTTGATATTCCACAGGGCATTGAGTGACGGATATATGCGCCATTTGTCCCATATCGGTGAATGGTATTGTTCGGCTGCTGCGGATACTTCAAGACTAATTGCCTTGTTTATCTGTTTGCTGAAACCTGCATATATATTCCATATCCGTTCGTTGATGTCCACACTGCTTGTTGCATTAGGCAGAATATTTCCCTCCTTATCGAGGGTGTTCTGATAACTCTTGTTGCTTGTGAACTGTCCCTTTACGCCATACGACAATCCCCAGCCATGTGCCAAAGAATGGGTTTGGTCTGCCGTGAACATCCATTTGCTGATTGTCTGTTCACTGCCACTTGTAAGGTTGCGTTCCGTTTCTGTCGTATTTTCATTTGTATAAATCGTACCGTCAAGTTTTTGTTGTTGGGGGGTACGATAATTCGTGTATGAACCACTAATATTAAGTCCAAAAGGAAGTGAGTAGTTTACATCAACATTGTGCAGATACTCATGGCTGTCATTATGCATTCCGCTTTCACTTGAGCCTGCGGTGTTGCTGTTGGAACAAGACTTGTCCCATTTACCTGTATAGGCAACTTCAAGACGATGATTCTTGCTAAAGGCGTAATTCATGCCAAGTCGGTAGTTATGAGCAATACCAAATGACTTCTGACTGGTTTCATCATTATAATTTACCCGTTTGTTACCCAGTGGATGGTTGGCAATGCGTGAAGACTCACCATATGAATTGCCGTCTATATATTGATATTGTGCATCTAATCCAAACTTTCCCCTTTGCATAGAAAGGTAAAAATCACCAAACCCTTTTGCATATTTGCTTTGCTGCAATCCTCCAATTATCTGTCCAGACAACTGATTTGTACCCGCATAATCTTTTGTGACGATATTTATAGCCATGCCACGAACATGATAACGTGCAGGAGCAGCAAGCATCACCTCTGCTTTAGCCAACTGTGCAGCAGGCATCGCTTTCAATCTGTCTGCAAGCTGTTCTTGCGTTAAAGTGGTCGCCTGTCCGTTGATGATAAGCGTCACCTCGTTGCCGGAAAACTTGATGCCACCATCAGCATCACTAACACCAGGAATACGTGTAAGAGCCTCATAGGCATTGTCGGCAGGTAGTTGCTTCATGAGTAACGGCATGTTATAGGATAACATACCTCGCTCAGCCTTGACGATAGGGCGCGAACCTTTGACCATTATTTCGGGAAGGTTGTGCATCATGTTCTCCATTGTGAGCGAATCATTCTGCGTCTGAGTTTGAGCTTTCACGTTAGCAACTGAAAGCAGAAATAATCCTAAAAGGAATACTTTATTGTCCATATTTTACCTTTCTAATCTACATTCTCTTTCTATAACTTTCAAAAGTACGAAAAAAAATCCATAAACGAGAACGTTTTGCTTTGTATTGTAGGAATGAGGACGACATTTAACATTTCTCTTACTTTTAATGCCGTATATGAAATTTATCTATGCTGCATAGACAATGTGTTGCTACATTTGGAATAAGCACACTTCCAACCCAAAATTAATAATCTATAAAAACAAAGCAAAAAGTGTCGTTTTTCAGATTTTAGGTTTAACTTTGCATCCGAAAAGAGTTGTTTGGCAAGCAAGGCAAACTTATGTAGAATGTAGAAGTTAAAACTATTGCCAAGTCATTACCTCTATTGAGGAAAGACACTCATAAATCGCTCATTCTAAGCTATTCGGCAGATTTTAGCAGAATTTTTCGGAAAAATACTACCCAACGGTGTGGAGATTTTTTCGAAAACCGAAGGCTCGACCTTTTATTTCCAAAGCCCGCTGCCATACCTTTGCACCTGCACGATAACGGTTGATGCCAAAAGGAAAGACCCTGTGGAGGAAAGAAAATCAGAGCGGCAAATGAAAATAGAAACTTCACGGAAGTTTTTGGACTGCACGATTATCGCATACTCATTTCTGAGAAATGGATACAACTTCGTCTTACAAACGTCTTGAAAAATGGAAATCGCATACAAGAATGGCACAGCCTTCAGAGAAATTCCGATGAAAGAAGAGTATGGCTTGTCCATGCTTCTTGCATCGGGTTTTCTCCAAGGCTGTGCAGCCAAGCATGAAAGTGGTCGTTGGGGTTTACATCAATGACTTCTTTCTTGCGGTGGAGTATGCAAACAAAATGGTACGGCAAATCAAGGAATGGTGTTTCTTTTGATCGGTTAGCCTGCAACCGACAAAAAGAAGCACTTTTCCTCATGCCGTACTACTAAGACATGAAAGGGTGGCGTGCCACTGTTTCATGTCGTTTGGATTGTGCGATAAAAATGGAACTGCGAGTTGTGGCTATAAAAGTCAGCCGTTGTCAGCACGGCAAACAAAGAAAAGTCCTTGGCAGTATAGTCTTGAAGTATTTCAAGGCATACCGCCAAGGATTTTTCTTGCCGTGCCATAGTCGGAGGAAGTTAGTCTGAGGTACGAGGACTGTCTTTCTTCGACGACGGCTGACTTTTATATAGTACTTTGACAGTGTGAATAGGCTATCATGTGAACCTCAAAAAACTAGAAACGGCAAACAAAAATGCTAATGAAAAATAAAAGAGCATAAAGATTGTATCAGAATGTAATATCCCAAGATAAAATGCGTATTTTTGAAATCTAAATAGTTATAGCTTATGGGGCAACAATATGCAGGCATAAACAATAAATATGGAAAGAAAGGTCATCTGTATGATCTTTCTGCGAAACTCTTGTCACAAACAAAAGGTAGTTTTATGGTCATTTGTCTGGAAAATTCAGACAAGTTTTATTTCCTTCATCGCATAAAGTGTAATTTACAGACTGTATGCAAAGATATGGGATGGTTAATAGTACATCAGCAACTCTTTAATCGTGATTTAGTCATAGGAATGGGACTTGCAGAGAAGGGTATGTCGGACATGACCATTTTTCGCACAAAAAACGAGGACATATATAAGATTTGGAAAGATATCTTGCATTTTGTGTTTCTTGGTACTGGTCTCCCGAACATAGATTATTTCTCTTATGACACCTCTTTTATAGGACAGGATTATGCACATGATATAGAATATTACTATATTCATGACTATTATCCGCTTACATGTAAGCAAGTATCCCATAAAGCAAGACAAGTTCGAAATACCGTCTATGCATTCAAAGATGGAGAAAAATCCTCGCTTTGGGCTAAGGTGTTTTCTGTATGCATCTCTAAGCTATCGTGTTTTGACGCAATAAAAGAGAATGCTGTGCTTGTGCCGATACCCGCTTCAACAAAGAAAGCACATGGTAGACGCTTTACTCGATTTTGCAGGGAGTTGGCAAAACGATTGGATATTGCCGATGGATTCCGAACTCTGTGGATTGAATTTGATAGAGAAAAGATGAAAGGTACAATTGGGAAGAACAAAATTGAAAATCTGACATTCAATCGGATACATATAAAAGGCAAGCATGTGTTGCTTGTTGATGACGTAATCACTACAGGTACAAGTTTAGTTCAAATTGGGAAGAAACTATTAGAACTTGGAGCGTTGTCTGTCAGAGGTGTCTTTATGGCTAAAACTGTTCGAGAAACAGAAATGTCGGTACGATGATTTTCGTCTAAATAATAAATAGAAGATAAAAATGTGCTGGAAACATTCTTTATCTTCTATTTATTTTTGTACTTTTGCAACCGAAAGAGTTCTTTAATTGGTTATGCAAATTACAGCAGGATACTACATCCTGTATATTTCTAATTCGTAACCTCTTCTTCTAATGAAACAAAAAGATGTTTCATTTTCAATTACTTACATAAAATAGCGTGTTTTCAACTTGTATTCATATCATTATTCCTCCATTTTTAGTTCAAATTATAACTGTAAAGATACCTCCCGTCAAAATTTATACTCAAATTTCATATACCTACATTTTTTGAATCTAGCGATAAAAATAAGGAGGTTTGAAAGGCTAGAAATCCCCTTTTCTGCTCTCTATTAAGAATAAGACCTATAGTTGTACAACTATAAAGTTACAGTTGTACGACTATACATGCTATGGTTGTACGACTATACATGCTATGGTTGTACGACTATAGAGTTATGGTTGTACAACTATAGGGGTTATAGTCGTACAACTATAGATTTTCCTCAACGCCGCCATCTTGTCAGAAAATCACAAGCGTCTGATTACCAACACCTTTCCGATTTTCTTCATATTTACAATATTCTCAAAGAAATAATAAGCGTCTGAAAATACGAGAATCTCAGGCAAGCTATTGTAAAGAAGTATGTTCCTAGAACCTGAATCCGAAAAACATTCTTACTCGCCATTTGTTTCTCTTCACTTGCAGATGTTCCTCGTCTCCGGCTACTGAGAAATTATAAACAGCAGTGGCACCGGCAAACTTGTTGCGCCAGGAATACACGGCTGCACCTCTACCGGTAATGATGGCAGACGGGAAATGATACTTCATGCTGTTTTTAACAGTTGGGATTTCTGTATCACTACTCCCCTCTTCTGCTTCAGCCCTCATCTTGGTATAGTCATGAGAATATACCGTGATGGTTGGCAAGGCTGACAGATGGAACAGCAGATGGGAGGATGGAACAAGGTTATATCCATAGCCTGCACCGAGCGCCAACTCGTTAAGACGGATGTTCATCCCCTTCACCTTCGTCTTGGAACCGTCAAAACTGGCGCCAACCATCCAACTTCCGGCACTTCGCTTCTGAATGTAGCTCTGGCTGAAAGCTGCCGGGAAGGAGAACTTGCGATAGTTGAAGGCATAATAGAAATTGAGATTCAATGCCTTCTGCGAGATTTCTCCCTTATGGATATCTATCTCGCTACCTCCCATTTCCTGATGACCATGAAATGTCTTGGACGAGAGATAGACTACGTCGAAGCCATAGCGGTTGCTATAAGAGTTGAGGTTGAACTCAAAGTCCTGATTCTTGCCAGCCAGCTTGGCTGGGTTCACAGCCAAACCAAGCCCCAAGCCACGATAAGCCACAGCCATAGAGAGGGTTCCACGGCAGTCGGCCATCACCTTGGTATGGGTTTCCGTTCCATCCGTCTTCGCCGTAGTTTCCAAATCGGCTCCAGAAAGATTACCCCTCAGCTTGATAGTCCATCGGGCATTGGGACGGGAGATGTAGGCAGTATCATATTTTATCTTGTAATAATTGGCTGCCAGCAGGGAATCTCCTCTGAACAATTGGCGGTCATAGAGGCTCAATCGTCTTTGAATCTTGACATAATGCTTCATGAACCTCTGCTTTTTCTTCCCACTCATCTTACTATTGCCTAATTCTGCCATAAGAAGGGAGTCGCCCCATTGGAGCATACGGCCCCTATCGGCAGATTGCCGCAACTGGAGTCGCAGGCTATCAGCCATCATCAGTAATTCCTTCAGTTTTTTGCGAGGCTTCTTGTTCTGTCTGGTCTGGGCGATGGCAGGAGCCAGCACCCCCATCAAAAATACCACTACAAGAAAAGACGCTTTCAACGTCATCATTGAGTCTGTTTTTATTTTCCGTCTATTCATCTTATTGATTTTTCTTTCCTATTCCACAATTCCAGTACAAAAGTACTGCAAAATTTCGAAACAGAAAAGGAAAAAGCAAAAAAAATAAGAAATGAAGGCAAAGATAGCAAAGAAGCCATGTAAATATTATTCCGCAATAAACAAAACACTTCTCAAGCCCCTTTAAAATGAGGGAAGAAGAGTTTCAATATTTTCCCTTAAGGCTAAAAATAAATATCCTTAAGGGAAAATATATTTTTCCTTAAGGGTATGAAAAATTCTCCTTAAGGGATTTTCTTAAAGCACCTCACTTATAAAGAAAATTATCTAAAGATAATAAAAAACATAAGCAGGAAATGCGATAATCCGAAATAAATGATTACCTTTGCAGAAAATTTCAATAAAAAAAGAAATATAATGAATTTAAACAAGACATTTTTAACTCTCGGACTGGCTGCAGCACTCCTGCAGATGCCAGCCTCATCGTTCGCCCACAATGCGGGCGGCAACCGTCAGAACCCTCTTCTGGTGAAGAGCAGCCTGCCTTTCGGCGCTCCTGACTTCAGCAAGATTCTGGAAAGCGACTACCTTCCTGCCATCGAAACTGCCATCAAGGAACAGCGTGCCAACATCCAGAAGATAGTCAACAACAAGAAGAAGCCAACCTTCCAGAACACCATCCTCGCTTACGAAAACAGCGGTATGTTGCTGGAGCGTGTTTCCAGTGTGTTCTTCGGTCTTACCAGTGCCCACAAAACTCCAGGCATTGCTGATACCCAGAAGAAGGTAATGCCGCTGCTCACCAACCTGGACAATGAGATTTCATTCAACCATAAACTCTTCGAGCGCATCAAATATGTTTATGATAACGAATACAAGAAACTCAAGGGCGAGGACAAGCGACTCACCGAAGTAATCTACAAGAGCTTCGTCCGCTCAGGAGCCTTACTTTCTCCTGAGAAGATGGAGCGCATGAAGCAGATTAACTCACGCATCTCTGATCTTCAGGAGCAGTTTGGCAATCTTCTTCCTGCAGCCACCAACAACGCCGTGGTTTGGGTGAACAGCAAGGAGGAACTCGCCGGTTTGAGCGACGCCGACATCGCACAGTGCAAGAAGGATGCTGAGAGCCGTGGCGGCAAAGCGCCTTACTGCATCGTCATCGTGAACACCACCCAGCAGGCAATCCTCACCAATCTTCAGAACCGTGAGCTTCGCCGCAAGGTGTATATGGCCAGCATCCATCGTGCGGATGGCACCAATCCTGAGTTCAACACCTTCCCTATCGTTACCGAGATTGCCAAGTTGCGTGCCGAGAAGGGACAGCTGATGGGTTACAACAATTACGCCGAGTATTCTCTGGAGAAGACGATGGCGAAGAACACCAAGAATGTAAACGATTTCCTGCAGCAGCTCATCAAGGAGTATGCGCCTAAGGCTGATGCCGAAACCCGCGATATCGAAGCTTACGCTCAGAAGACCGAGGGCAAAGACTTCAAGCTGCAGCCATACGACCGTTTCTATTATTCTGCCAAGATGAAGAAGGAGATGCTCAACATCACTGATGATGAGATTAAGCCATACTTCAACATCGACAGCGTGCAGGTGAACGGTGTGTTCTATGCTGCCCATCGTGTTTACGGCTTGAACTTCAAGCAGCGCAAGGATATCCCTACCTACCACCCAGATATGAAGGTATTCGAGGTGAGCGACAAGAACGGCAAGCCTATCGCCCTTTTCTATAGCGACTACTTCCGCCGTCCTACCAAGCGTGGCGGTGCCTGGATGAGTGCTTTTGCCAAGCAGAGCGACAAATGGGGACAGTTGCCTATTATATATAATGTATGCAACAACGCCAAGGCTCCAGAGGGTCAGCCTACGCTGATTACATGGGATGAGGTGTGCACCATGTTCCATGAGTTCGGTCACGCCCTCCACGGCATGTTGTCAAAGTGCGGCTACAATACCCTTTCGGGCACAGCTGTGGCTCGCGACTTCGTGGAGATGCCTTCTCAGTTTAACGAGTCGTTCGCCAGCATCCCTGAAATCTTTGACCACTATGCCCGTCATACACAGACCGGAGCAGCCATGCCAGCCGACCTGAAGGAGCGCATGCTGAAGAGCATCAACTTCCAGACAGCCTATTCGCTGGGTGAGAACCTGGCAGCTACCTGCCTCGACCTGGCTTGGCACGAGTTGACACCAGATGAGATTCCTTCTCCATACATGGCAGGCGCCTTCGAGAAGGAAGCCCTCAACAATGTAGGTTTGCTCAATTCACAGATACCTCCTCGCTACAGCACCACCTATTTCAACCATGTATGGGGCGGCGGTTATGCAGCAGGTTACTACAGCTATCTCTGGACAGAGGTGCTCGCCGTGAACGTGGCTGATTACTTTGCCAAGCATGGTGCTTTGGATCCAGCCGTGGGTCAGGCATTCCGTGATAAGGTTCTGAGCCGTGGTAACACCAAGGACCAGATGGAAATGTTCACCGACTTTACAGGCATGAAGCAGCCAGATGCTTCAGGACTGTTGAAAGCTAGAGGATTGTAAGAGAAAATATAATATATGATTAGAGGGTGTGCCATTAGTTCATGACACACCCTCTTTTTATTCCAGATAGGAACACCTATATATATTACAATCTATTTCTTGATGGTATTCACTGTCAACTTACCCTCCTTGTCAAGCGAATCCAGTTTCTGCATCATCTCCTCAGCCTTTACGGTAGAGAAATAAACCTTGCCATCCGGATCGATGAGATAAGAAGTTGGAATCCATGAAATGTGGTAATCCTTGGAAATCTTTGTTTCTTTCCATTTCTTAAACTCACAATATTGCAACCAGGTATAATTGTTATCTGCCAGGTATTTCTTCATTCTCGCCTCATCGGTATCGAAAGAAACACCCACCAGCTGAACCTTGGTGTTGTACTTATCAAAAATCTCCTTCACCATCGGCATGTCTCTTCTGCAGTCAGGACACCACGATGCCCAGAAATCAAGCACGGTCCAAACTCCAGCTACAGCCTGTCCATCTTTCGAAGTCTTGTTCTTGCAATCAGAGAGTTGGAAGATTTTCTCTCCCGTCTTGCTATTGGTAACCGTGAAATCAGGAGCCACTGTGCCTACTGGCAACAAGTCGAGCGAAGTCTGTGCTCTACCGATGACTGCCGTCATCAGGAGCAAAAAGAATAATACTTTCTTCATACAAATTATCATTTAAGTTAATATTGATTTACAATCGAATTATCTTTCAAGTTTATGATAATCTACTACCGAATTATCTTCCGAGCTATTATTGATTGACAGCCTTTGGAGTCCAGTTCTTCAGGAAGCGGAGCACCTTTTTCTCATCATAGCCCTTGCCCTCTTCCAGGAAACTGGAATCCTGAATATGAAGCACCTTGCCATCTGCATCCAGAATCACGAAGACAGGGAAGCCGAAACGCCTAGGATTATTCAGGCGCTTCATCAATGCCTCAGCCTTCTTCACGGCATCACCGCCTGCCGACTGGCGAGGGTTATAGTTGACATGAAGATAAACAAAGTTATCATTCATCATCTGGTTCACAGCCGTATCCTTCTCTACGAAATCGGCAAATTTCAGGCACCAAGGACACCAGTTGCCCCCCAGCTGACAAACCACAAACTTGCCCTCGGTCTTCGCCTTCTGCAAGCCGGCATCAATCTGTCCCATCGGGTCGATGCTTTCATTATACACTTTTTTCAATCCACCCTGAGCATGCGCCATCATCACGACCATGGTCATCATGAAGGCAAAAGTAATCATTCTTCTCATAAATATTCTTTTTTAATTTTTCTGCTTATCGATTTCTTCTTAATTATTCCCTAATTCTACAATTCAAAAGGAGTCAACACATTCTGAAGTTTCTCAAAATCGCCCTTCGTAATGCGGCGTCCCCTGAGACTTCGCACCTGCGGATAATCCTCGAAATATGACTCCTGCGTGGTGTACCAGCGATGGGAACGAAGTTCGCGAACCATCGGAAGCTGCTTCTCTATGCGGCGGGCAAAGCCAGGATTCACCCTGGAGAGATAGAATTTGCCATCCTTCAGTTCGATGGCAAGCATCAGATAGGTTTGCGGTCCCTTCGCCTTCTTCTTCTCAGCTACCCGCTCGCTCACCTTCCATCCCTTGGTGGAGGTCATCACCCGGATATCCCAACCGTATTTACGGTTCAGATTATCCATCATGCCCCGGAACACGACGCCATGAGGAGCTGTATCCTTCAACCCGGTGTAGCCGATGATGTAATGAATCATCTCGTGGAGCAACACGCTCTTGGCCTGCTGCTCAGTCATATCATAATAGGTGCTCATCGAGAGCTTGAAGTCGTAAAGCTTGGTGCGCCCCCAGCGGGAAGCCCGCTTAAAGGCAAGCTGCCCCAACCGGGTCTTGGCTCGGGTGAGCGACAACTCCGGCAGCGGCAGTTTGCCACCGAAATATTCCTGGTCAAAGCGCTTGAACCATTCCTCCATCCAGTCGATTGTTACTATCATAATGTATATTTATTCAGTTTTTATTCAGACTTACGTCTGTTGTATTACAAAACAACTGCAAAGATACATTTTTTTCGGGAAACACATACATATTTATTGAAAAATGAGTAACTTTGCACCCAAATTTACAACAAAAATGAATAAGACTGCACAGCACATCATTGATAACGTATCTAAAAGAACATTATAAACACAGAAGATTGTCGAGGAAACATCGCAGACATCATGTGATAAAAGTTAGAAATTAAGCTCCCAAAGGGCAAAAACACCCCTTTTTTAGGGAAAAATGAAGTTTTTTGAAGAAAAAGTGAAAAAAGTTAGTGAAAAATTTGGTGGAATGAAAAAAAAGCACTACCTTTGCACTCGCTTTTAAGAACAAAGCTTTTACCAAATAAAAATTGTTCGTAATTCAAAAGCTTTCGGGTAGTTACCAGAGTGGCCAAATGGGGCAGACTGTAAATCTGCTGGCTATGCCTTCGGTGGTTCGAATCCATCACTACCCACTTTTCCCAAAAATAACTCAAAAAAAATTAAGAGTCCGATTCTCGTTATGAGAATCGGATTTTTTCTTTTTAATATATCCACATGATTTCAGTAATAAGAGGGCACTAGGCACCTTACAGCCTAAAGACTGTAAGGTGATCATCATATACAACTAGCACATTTCTGCCTCTGAGCAGGGCGGCTACAGGCTTGCCTTTCAATTTTCCGATAGAGGAACCATCGGGATGAATCAGCCTAAAGTTGGATTTGTCATCCCTGTTTTGTATGCAAAGCACATCATCCAAACGGAAACAAACGGAGAAAGTCTCGTAGAGATCATAAGATTCAAGAATGTCCAACTTGTCATTGAAGACAAAAAGCTTGTTGGTACTGGTCAGCATCGGGCACACCTTGTCGAATGCCTCCACTAAAGTCAGCTTTGGTGCAAGTCCATGAAACGCATAGAATGGTTTTCTCAACACCATAGTCAAAGCCCCATTGGCACTGCGATCCCAATCTTTGCCGATGACAGCAGAATCAGCAAATGACAGATATACAGCCTTGTCGGAACCAGCAAGGAAGACACCACTCTCCGTGAGCATTCCGTCGTTCATGATATGCTTCTTGTCGTATAAAGGAAACATCTTCTTCCTATCTCCCGTCTGTGCATCAAAAGAAGCCAAGAAAGGCTTGCCACACTTCACCGTACCTCTCATAAGACTCTTGCCATAACCGTAATTGAGCATCAATATCTTACCATCTCTAAGCAGAAGATGAGCCGTAGAAGCCTCCTTGTCCTGGAAATCATACTTCCAGCGTGTTTGCAAACTGTCCGCTCCCAAACAATAGAGGCTTTTTCTATCACTAATATACAAGTCAGAGCCCACCTGAAGGATATTGGAAGTCAAGCCCGTAATGAGATATGGATTAAGATTATAATAATAGTAATAAACATAAGAATTCAATCCGATGGTGATTGCTGCAGACAAGACATTGGTCAATGCCAAAGCCATCATTCCCTTGGAATCACGAATGCCAGTCACAGCCTTCACCTTCTTGATTTCACCCGAATGGATGTTGATTTCGTTGATGTTATCACCCACAACCACCAAGTGAGTGGAATCCACCATGCAAGCATCTTTCCATCCCACGTTCTTGGTCATCGGAATCTCGGCATCCCACAGCAACCCTCCTGTGCTCAGGCGATAAGCGTATGTCTTGCTGCCTCCCACGTTCTCAAGTCCCACCACGATATCCAAGCTATCATTGAAATAGACAGGATAAAGATACTGCGTCCATAGCGACCGGCCAGTCTTGGTATCAGACAAGGTCAAGAGTGACTTGCCTGTACTTTTCAGAGTGGAGGAAAGCAGCACTCCCCTGGAACAGACGCCATAGAGTTTTGACAAAGAAAGTTTCAGCGACTTTTGCCATTGCACTTCCAGGGTATTGGCATCTAGTGAATAGAGATAGCCAGTATCGGTATTTTTTCCTTTTTTAGTGGTATCACAAGCGAAGACGATGAGCGTACTATCGCAATTGTAGGCCTGGAGAATGCGCTTGTGCAAATCTATTGACTTGCCACAGATGGGGGCACCTTCATCCATATCCGCAACTTGGACTGATTCTACAGTCGTCTGCGCTGACATTCCTATCGAGAAGATCAACTGCAAGAATAAAATAATCTTTTTCATGTTTATGTTAGCCTTAATTCCGCAACACTATTATAAATCAAACTTCTTAAGTAACTGGGGGGATAAGTTACAAAAAGAAGAGCAGCGATCCAACCGTCGCTACTCTTTCCTTTCCATATTTTGTATTTAGTCTTTCAAACTATTCTTATACCAATCGAAGAGTTTCTTCACACCATCCTCGATTTCGACCTTGTGAGTCCATCCAAGGCTGTGAAGCTTATCCACAGAGATGAGCTTGCGCATGGTTCCATCTGGTTTGCTGGCATCAAACTCAACCTCGCCTTCGAAACCTACGGCCTTTACCACAAGTTCTGATAGTTCACGGATGGTGAGTTCCTTACCGGTACCCACATTGATGTGGCAGTTGCGAATCTCACCGAGAGATGGGATAGCACCACCACGGCCCTCAGAATTGTTTCTATCCACGGCACCATCTACCTTGGCACCATAGAATACAGAGCTGTACTTCTCAATACCGATGATATCCTTGAAATCTACATTCAGAAGTACATGAACGCTGGCATCAGCCATATCTTCGCTCCAAAGGAACTCGCGCAATGGCTTACCTGTTCCCCAAAGCACCACCTTGTTGTCATAGATGCCATAGAACTCCAGCGCCTTCAGAATGCGCTCATGAGGATTGTTTCCATCCACATTACCCTCGCCGATGATTTCGCGAAGCTTATCAGTAGGGTTGATAGGGCGCTTGTTCATATCTACCTCGATGCTGTGCCAGTCGCCATCGTGAATGAGCTTGGCAAGATAAATCTTGCGCATCATCGCAGGCATTACGTGGCTGTTCTCCAAGTGGAAGTTATCGTTAGGACCATAGAGGTTGGTTGGCATCACGGCGATATAGTTGGTGCCATACTGAAGATTGTAGCTCTCGCACATCTTCAATCCGGCAATCTTAGCGATGGCATATTCCTCGTTGGTATATTCCAAAGGAGAAGTAAGAAGTACATCCTCGCTCATAGGCTGCGGTGCATTCTTTGGATAGATGCAGGTAGAGCCCAGGAAGAGGAGCTTCTTCACGCCATGAGAATAAGCATTGCTGATTACGTTGCACTGCATCTTCATGTTCTGCATGATGAAGTCGGCACGATACAATGAGTTCGCCATGATACCGCCCACGAAGGCAGCAGCCAGAACCACTGCATCAGGCTTCTCCTCGTCAAAGAACTTCTCCACTGCATACTGGTCGGTCAAGTCGAGTTCTTTGTGAGAACGACCTACCAGATTGTTATAGCCTCTCTTCTTGAGGTTATTCCAGATAGCAGAACCCACGAGTCCGTGGTGTCCTGCTATATAAATCTTAGAATCTTTATTCATTTATTATTTATTATTGATTAGTGATTATCTTCCGTTGATGACAGCCTGCCATTGGGTTGGAGTTTCTTAGTCATAGAAGACAACATTTTCCCTAATTCTACAGAATCAGTCAGAATTGACTCATATTGTTTTTTATCCAGATAATCTGTCTGAAACAATAATTCAATCCAATATTGCGTTTCGCGACACTCTTTAGCGCTAATAAAGATTTTTGCTGTAAAATCAGCCTTACTTATTGCTGCTTGTGCCTCTGCTAAATTAGCGCCAATACTAGTACCTGAGCGAAGTAGTTGCTTGCTCATTACAAATTCCTTTTTTTCATCACATAACCATTTATATAATTTTACTATACGAATAGCAAATTTCATACATTTATGTGATAAAAGATCTCCACTTTCACTCATATCTTCAACAGAATTACTCACTAATCATTACTCACTAATCACTACTTCACGATTCCCTTTTCCAAGTATTCCACGAGGTTGCAGCGAACCTTCTCGCCGGCATCCTCAGCAGCCACCTTAGCCATATCACTCTCTACCATGATCTTGACGAGATCCTCGAAAGATGTGGTGTTAGGATTCCAGCCGAGCTTAGCCTTAGCCTTTGTCGGGTCACCCCAGAGGTTCACCACGTCGGTAGGACGATAGAAGTCAGGAGAAACCTCAACGAGTGTCTTGCCGATGAGCTCCTCAGGACCCTCAACACAGATACCCTTCTCGTTTTCTTCCTTGCCTTCCCACTTCAGCTCGATGCCTACATAGTGGAAAGCCAACTGAGCGAACTCACGAACTGAGTGCTGCTTACCTGTTGCGATAACGAAATCCTCTGGCTTCTCAGCCTGGAGAATCAACCACATGCACTCTACATAATCTTTGGCATAACCCCAGTCGCGGAGTGAATCCAGGTTACCCAGATAGAGCTTGCTCTGCTTACCCTGCTTGATGCGTGCCGCAGCCAATGTAATCTTACGGGTAACGAATGTCTCACCACGGCGCTCACTCTCGTGATTGAAGAGGATACCAGAACAGCAGAACATATTATATGCCTCGCGGTACTCCTTGACAATCCAGAAACCATACTGCTTGGCAACAGCGTATGGAGAATAAGGGTGGAATGGAGTGTTCTCGTTCTGAGGAACCTCTTCTACCTTACCATAAAGCTCAGATGTTGAAGCCTGATACATGCGGCAAGTCTTCTCCAAGCCGCACTGGCGGATAGCCTCCAGAATACGGAGCACACCGGTGGCGTCAACATCGGCAGTAAACTCAGGAGAGTCGAAGCTCACCTGTACGTGGCTCTGCGCTGCAAGATTATAAACTTCTGTTGGCTTCACCTTGTTCATCACCTGGATGATACTCATAGAGTCACCGAGGTCGGCATAGTGAAGGTGGAAGTTTGGAGTACCCTCCAAGTGAGCAATACGCTCGCGATAGTCTGTTGAAGAACGACGGATAGTTCCGTGAACATCATAACCCTTACTCAGCAACAACTCTGCCAAATAAGAGCCATCCTGACCTGTAATACCTGTGATTAAAGCTACTTTTCTATTTTCCATTTATTACTAAATATATGATAAATTAATAATTTATTCAGTATCATATTACCTCAATCTTTTTACATGAATGATGTAGCCATCTATTCACTCTTATATAAAAGATGTGTATACGTAAGTGCAAAAGTACTACTTTTTTCTCGAACCATCAAACTTTTAACCATTTATTTGCCGATTAGTATGGTTTTTGAATGATTTGAAAACAAATTGGTACAATAATACTGATTCAGAGTGTATGATCAGCCCATTTCGACCTGCTCATTCAGAATAGCCTGTTCCAATCAACTTGTTTCGATTTGCGTTTCCGGCCAGTTCACAAGATAAAGCATCTCCGTGGCACGGGTGAAAGCTGTATAGAGCCAGTGGATGTAATCGGGCGTAAGCATATCATCCGTCATATAGCCCTGGTCCACATAAACATGTGCCCACTGTCCACCCTGCGCCTTATGACAGGTGACGGCATAGGCAAACTTCACCTGCAAGGCATTGTAGAACTGGTCCTGCCTGATTGCTTTCATTCGGTCTGCCTTGAGCGGAACATCCTGATAATCCTCTTCTATCTGATGGAATAGCTGTTCCTGCTGCTCGTGGGTCAAGGCAGGTGCCTCGCTCGTCAGGGTATCCAGCAGCACGGTAGCCTCTAGCTCATAGTTGCCGTAATCAGGAAACTGAAGCAGAAGGGTGGCAAAGCGGAAGCCATAGAGGTCGATGCGGCGGCGCACCTTCAGCACCTTCGCCCTGTCACCATTCGCCAGAAAAGCAGGAATATCGTTACTTGGAACTTTGAGATTTGAACTTTGAACTTTATGATTAGCTAAGCAATTGAATTCTTCACTCTTCACTCTTCGTTCTTCACTTAACTTCTTCCTCTCTTCCTCCATCCAATAATAATTGTTCTTCACAATCATAAGTATGTCGCCCTGCGAGAGTTCCTCTTCCCTATCAAGCACCATATTTCGGATACCCTGGTTGAAGATGTTTGCACGCTTGTTGCTGCGGGTCACCACGATGGTATCATCCAATCCCACATGATGATAACTGTCGGCAAGTGCCTCTATCAGTTCGGCACCCGGCATCTGTCTTATATCCGAAAAGCCCGTAAAGCGAATCTTCGGGAGTTGGGTGATGTCGTCATGGGTAATCATCTGGCGAATCATCGTGGCATTATAAAGAATGCCCGACTGCTCGCTCTGGCGGAGCACCTCGTTCAAATCGCACTCGTAAACCGTCAATCCATACCCCTGCAGCATGGCTGCATTGAGGGCAGGTGATTCCTCTTCACCAACAGGAGGCAACTGCGCCTTATCGCCGATAAGCATCAGGCGGTCGTTTCTGCCCTGATATACGAAATGTACCAGGTCATCCAACAGGCATCCGCTGCCGAAGTTCATGCCACCCAATCCCATATTGGCAACCATCGAAGCCTCATCCACCATAAAGAGCGTATCGGTGAAGAGATTGTCGTTGAGATTGAACTGACCATCTACCCCGGAAAACGACTTTTCGCGATAGATGCGGCGATGGATGGTATAAGCCGGCGTTCCACTGTTAAGCGAAAACACCTTAGCCGCTCTACCCGTTGGCGCCAGGAGCATCACCTTCTGGCGGATGGCCTGCAAGGTGCGGACGATGGCACCCGAAAGCGAAGTCTTACCCGTACCCGCACTACCTCGGAGAATCATCACCACCTGCGGATTTCTATCAGTAAGGAAGCGTGCAAACACATCGAGAGCATTCGCCTGCTCCTGGGTTGGCGGGAAGCCAAATTGCTGCAATATCTTATATTTTAACTCATCAACTACCATCAAAATTTCTTTTTATAATTAATAATTAATAATTTCAACGCCATTTATTTTGTTTTGTCTGTATTTTGGCGTATCTTTGTACCCTAATTAGGCGTCGTCTCTTATCAAGAGCCGAAAGCCGATGCAAAAGTAATAATACTTTTTGAAATGAGAATGAAATTAAGGAAATTAAACAATAATGTTATCCTGGGAGCATGCGTGGTCGTCATGATGCTGCTCTGCGTGCTCAGCATAAGCCAGCCCATCCGCTTCCAGAAATCGATGGAGGGCAGAGAGACTGAGGTGAAGGAGAAACTGATGCAGATTCGCTCTGCCGAGGAGAAATACAAGGCAAAACATGGGGTATATACGGGCGATTTCACTACCCTCATCAAGGGAAAGTATCTGAAGGCAGACGACGCAATCATCCCTTACTCCGATGGCAAGAAATTCTCGCTCACTGCCGCCACCATCGTGGGAAAAAGCGGAAAGCAGATACCACTGATGGAATGCAGCGCCGCCTATGAGGACTACCTGGATGGGCTGGACGAGGAGGCTATCATGAATGTGACGGAAGAAGCCAACTATGCAGGCCGCTTTCCCGGACTGAAGATTGGCGACATCACAAAAGACAACGACAACGCAGGAAACTGGTAAGGAAAACAACCCAGGAAACTGATTAAAAACAAGATTAGAATGCAGATAACTGGTAATAGAACACAACAAGCACGGCTCACCATCAGAGTGAGCATGAATACACTCAGCTTTTCGGTTGTTGACCGGGAGGCCGAGCATCAGTTGATATACGAGCCTTACACCGTGAAGAGCGGCGTATCGATAGCTGCCAACTTGCGCCAGGCATTCAGCGAGAGCGATCTGCTGCAACGTGGCTACACCAAGGTGCGCGTGTATATCGACTCCCCTATTCTGCTGGTACCCATCGAGGAGTTTCATGAGGAAGACCTCCCCGTGCTCTATCAGCATGCCTTCACAGGGCATAATGGTGATGTGATTCTGCACAAGGTACAGCCCAACCTGAATGTGGTGGCGGTATTCCCTATCAACAAGGACCTGAAGATGGTGGTGGAGGATAATTTCAAGGATGTACGCTTCACCCCTATCATGCAACCGATTTGGAACTATCTGCACCAGCGCAGTTTTACCGGCATCCATCGCAAGCTCTACGCCTACTTCCATGATAAGAAAGTAGATATCTTCTGCTATGAGAAGAACCGCTTCAAGTTCTTCAACTCATTCAAGGCAGACCACGCCAAGGATGCTCTCTACTTCATCCTCTATGTATGGAAGCAAGTGGGCATGGACCAGGTACAGGACGAGCTGCATGTGGCAGGCGACGTGCCAGACAAGGACTGGTTCCTCTATAATGCAAAGATATATATCAAGAAGACCTTCCTCTTAAATCCGAGCGCTGAGTTCAATCGTGCCCCAATCACGGAAATCAAAGGAATGCCGTTCGACTTGGTAACGCTCTACTTAAGCAAGTAAAAAGAGTTAAAAGTTGATAGTTTAAAGTTGATAGTTAAGAGATCAACAAAACAGCTAATCATAAAGTTCAAAGTAAAATAGTTCAAAGTAAATTATGAGAATCATAACAGGACAATATAAGGGTCGCCATTTCGACATTCCCCGTTCGTTTAAGGCGCGACCAACCACCGATTTCGCAAAGGAGAACATCTTTAATGTTTTGCAGAATTACATAGACTTCGAGGATATTACAGCCCTCGACCTCTTTGCCGGCACAGGCAGCATCTCCCTGGAACTGGTTTCCCGTGGCTGCCAGCGTGTCATCAGTGTAGAAGCTGACCGCGACCATGCCAACTTTATCAGAGAGTGCTTCAAGAAACTGGGCGAAGACAAGGATCTTCTGATTCGTGGCGATGTGTTCCGCTTCCTGAGAACCTGCAAGCAGAAGTTTGATTTCATCTTTGCCGATCCACCCTACGCTCTGGAGAAACTCCCTGAAATTCCAGACCTCGTTTTGAATGGTGACCTTCTGAACGAGGGCGGTATCTTCGTTTTCGAACATGGCAAGAATTATGATTTCTCCGAGCATCCAAGATTCCTGGAACATAGAAGTTACGGAAGCGTGAACTTCTCGATATTCAGATAAAAGCAAATTTTAGGCACGGATTACACGGCCGTGTAATCCGTGCCTAAATAATCCATATCTAAATAAAAATCCGTCCTAATCACAGCAGCGGCGAAAGCAATCTTACGATACTCTCGAACAGGCGCTTCATGAATGGGCGCTTCACGAAATACGCCACATCATCCACCAGGACACTCTTGGCCTCATCCTTGAGATAAATCGTCTTGATGCGCTGTGCCATCTCCTCATCATAGAAGAAGGCATTCGCCTCGAAATTATTCTCGAAACTACGGAAATCCACATTCGTGCTGCCCACCGTGCAGAGATTGTCATCACTCACCAGCAACTTGCTGTGGTTAAAGCCACCCATATAAAGATAAACCTTCACGCCGGCCTCAATCGCCTCCATCAGATAAGAGCGGGAAGCCCATTCCACCATCCTGGCATCCGCATGACGGGGCACCATCAGGCGAATATCCACTCCGGCAAGTGCCGCCGTGCGCATCGCAAAGAGCACAGGCTCCGTAGGCAGGAAATAAGGAGTCTCCATATACACATACTTCTGCGCCTGGAGCAGGATACGAACATAGCCCTGCATGATATCAGGCCAAGGCATAATCGGACTGCTCGTCACTATCTGTACCAGACAATTATTGTTGATATGGATATCCACCGGCGGATAGTACTTACGACTGCTTACCAATGTTCTATCTACAAAATACCAATCTATCAGAAAAGCACGCTGAATGGCATAGACACCACCGCCTTCTATCCTGAGATGGGTATCCCGCCAAGGTCGCTTCCCAGTACCCTTCACGTATCGCAAGGCAATATTCATGCCACCGATGAAGCCCACCTTCCCATCTATCACGCATAGTTTGCGGTGGTTGCGGTAGTTCACCTTACTGGTAAATGCCGGAAATCTAACCGGCATAAAGGCATGAACATCAATGCCTGCATCGCGCATCCGCTCGAAGAAAGCATCCTTCACCTTCCAGCAACCCACATCATCATAGATGAGTCGCACTTCCACTCCCTGCTCCGCCTTGTCTATCAGGGCATCGGCTACAAGATTTCCCAAGGCATCATCTTCCATGATATACGTATCGAGATGGATATGATGCTTTGCCTGACCTATATTATATAATAAGGTGAGGATGAAATCGTAGCCGCTGGTAAAGATATCCACCTTGTTGTCCTTGAAGGGGAAAGCCCAGTTCTGGTTGGTGAAGAGATTCATCAGCGGCTTGTTGCTGGCAGGCAGATGGAGATTCTCCTGCTCGGCAAACTCCAGCATGGAACGCTTGGTGAGCTGGTCCATGCTTCGGTCGCTGATGAGCCGTTCCTTACGGGTGTTCTGTCCGAAGAAAATGTAGAAGATGATTCCTACGAAAGGCATGAACGAGAGCACAAGAATCCATGCCATCGTCTTAGCCGGCTGCCGATTGTCCATCAAGACGGTGATGATAGCAGGTATCATAATCGCTATATAAAGCAACAGATAAATCCAATGAAAATATATCATACCTTTCGTTTTTTTTATCTAATTAAACACTGAGTTGGTCTGACTTGCCAGGAGGGTATTCATCTTCTTGAGTTTCATGAACTCCTCAAGCAGTTCCCTGTTGGTAGGATTCCTGGCAAACTCCTGCTGCACCTCGATGATTCGCTGGGCGATGTAATGGGTGCGGAAACTGAGCAGATCCTTGAGCACCAGCTGGCGCAGTTTCTCCTGACTCATCTTGAGCTGAAGACTCACCGTAGAAACCTCCTGGTCGCCGGTAGGCAAACCGGCTATGCGACTAATTTCCGGGTTCGGATGATTGGCGAAATAGTTTTCTGCCACAAATCCTTCTTCCTCCACATGCTCCACAGCTTCCTGCAATATCTGATTGTAGAGTTCATTATGAAACTTGAAATCATCGCCAGCCAGATCAAGACTGATGTATTGCGCCACCGGCAACTCCACATTATTGCCATCCACATCCTGCACTACGATAGTCTTGTCACCATGATGAATAACCACCTGAACCAGCAGGGTTTCCACTTCCAGGAGCTTATCCAGCGGCGTGGTTCCCTGAAGTGCCTGCTGCATGCCCTGCTGAGGCGATGTAGCTTTCGGGTCACGAAGACCAGCCGCCCTGCGCTCAGCCTTCACCTGCTCGCTCATACCATTGCGCACAAAGTTGTTGAGGGCATTCACGATGATGGCTTCGTTCACGCCGAGCCGATGGGCGCAGTCGGTGATGTAAGAGGCTCTGGTAATCTGATTCTTGATTTTCGAGATGCTCTCCACGATGCTGTTGATTGCCTGACTTCGCTTCACGGGGTCGGTGACGCCACGGAGCATCAGATCGGTCTTAAACTGGATGAAGTCTACCTGATGATCCTCGATATATTTTCTGAAGTCCGCTGCCGTATGGTTGCGGGCAAAGCTATCCGGGTCGTTGCCATCCGGCAGGAAGAGCACCTTTACGTTCATCTCCTCTTCCAGCAGCATATCGGTTCCTCTCAATGCAGCGTGCACACCGGCATCGTCGCCATCATAAAGGAGCACGATGTTGCTGGTGAATCGATGAAGCAACCGAATCTGGTGGATGCTCAGGGCAGTACCCGAGTTTGCCACCACATTCTCGATGCCGCACTGGTGCATGGAAATCACATCGGTGTATCCCTCCACCATGTATACGCAGTCTTCCTTGGCTATCGCCTTCTTTGCCTGATAAAGACCATAGAGTTCTCTTTCCTTATGGTAAATCTCGCTATCTGGCGAGTTTACGTATTTCTGGCTCACGCCCTTGGTACGGGTATCGAGCACTCGTCCACCGAAAGCCACCACCTTGCCACTCACACTGAGCCACGGGAAAATGGCACGCCCCGAGAATCTATCCAGATACTTATCCTGCCCGCTCCTGTTGTTCTCCTCGTCCTTATCCACCTTGAAGCAAAGACCAGTGCTCACCAGGTATTTCGGATTGTATCCCTTCTTCACAGCCTCATCATAAAGGGCTGTGCGCTGAGGAAGCGCAAATCCCAACTGGAACTTCCGGATGATGTCGTCGCGGAAACCACGACTGCGGAAATACTGCATACCGATGGCACGTCCGTCCACATCATTCTGAAGAATGTCCTGGAAATACTTCGCAGCCCAGTCGTTGACGATGAACATGGATTCCCGTTCACTCTCGCGCTGCTTCTCCTCGCTGGTCATCTCCCGCTCCTGAATCTCGATGTTATACTTCTTGGCAAGCCAGCGAAGGGCATCGGGATAGGTCATCTGCTCCAGCTCCATCAGGAAGTTGACGGCATTTCCACCCTTGCCACAAGTAAAGCAATGGCAGATGCCACGGGTTGGAGACACGGAGAAAGAAGGATGGGAATCGTTATGGAAAGGACAGAGTCCGACATAGTTGATGCCTCGCTTCTTGAGCGTGACAAACTCAGACACCACCTCTTCTATCTTGGTGGAGTCCATAATACGGGCTATGGTCGGTTTGTCTATCATGTTTCTATTCCTATATTTATATTTCTATTTTCTATCCTATTATTAATGTGCAAAGGTACTATTTTTCTGTGAAAACACAAAAAGAAACAACAAGAAACATGAAAATGAAACAAATAAGAAAGTAAAGACTACAGAAAACAAAGTAAAATCAACGAATATTCCATACCTTTGCACCCGACAATAATAAGTTGAACTACAAACATCTATACACATTACAAAGTATGAAGCTAAACAAAAACAAGAAGATTTTCTTCGTGAGCATGGCTTTGCTTTCATCCTTAGGCATGAGCGCAGCCGACCAATTTGTCTCCTTCCAGAAAGGCGACTTACTCATCAATCGTGATAATAAGGTAGAAATCTATATGGATGCCAACGACTGCAAAGGTGTGAGCTATGCAGCCAATGCCCTGGTCAAGGATATCATAAAGGTGAGCGGAAGCAAGGCTGTCCTTACATCCGATGCCGGACTGAAAGACAAGAATACAACCAGAAAGGATGCTGCAGACAAGAATGCTGCCGGCAAGCCTACCATCCTCGTAGGTACCATCGGCCATTCTGCTGCCATCGACCAGCTCATCCGCCAGAAGCGCATCAGTGGAAATCTGTTGAAGGGAAAAAGGGAGAAATTCATCATCACCGTGGTAGACGGACAGCTCGTCATCGCAGGTAGCGACCGCCGAGGCACCATCTACGGCATCTACGAACTCTCACAGCAGATGGGTGTATCGCCTTGGTATGACTGGGCTGACGTACCCATAGCTCATCACGATTCCATCTTCGTAAACAAGGGTGTCTATACCGATGGCGAACCAGCCGTCAGATATCGTGGCATCTTCCTCAACGACGAAGCACCTTGCCTCACCTCGTGGGTGAAGAATACATACGGCACCGATTATGGAGACCACCGATTCTACCAGCGCGTCTTTGAACTGGTATTGCGACTGAGAGGTAACATGATGTGGCCTGCCATGTGGGGCTGGGCTTTCTATGCCGACGACCCGGAGAACGAGAAGACTGCCGACGAGATGGGCGTGGTGATGAGCACCTCACACCATGAGCCGATGGCTCGCAACCACCAGGAATATGCCCGCAACCGCAAGGGATGGGGACCTTGGAACTATCAGAAGAACAAGGAAAACCTGCAGAAATTCTTCCGTGAAGGCATCGAACGCATGAAGGGTACCGAACAGATTGTAACCATCGGCATGCGTGGCGACGGCGACGAGGCGATGAGCGACGAGGCTGATACACGACTGATGACCAACATCATCAACGACCAGCGCAAGATTATCGCTAATGTAACGGGAAAGAAGGCAAGCGAGACCCCACAGGTATGGGCGTTATATAAAGAGGTGCTGGATTACTACGACAAGGGTATGAAGGTGCCTGATGACGTAACCCTGCTGCTCTGCGATGACAACTGGGGCAACGTACGCCGTGTGCCTAACGCCAAGGAACGCAAGCACAAGGGCGGATGGGGATTATACTACCACGTAGATTACGTAGGTGCGCCAAGAAACTCGAAGATGCTCAATGTTACCCCTGTGCAGAACCCTTGGGAGCAGTTGACGCTTGCATACGAGAACGGCATCGACCGTCTCTGGATTCTCAACGTGGGCGACCTCAAGCCGATGGAATATCCTATCAGCCAGTTTATGGACATGGCCTGGAATCCACGTAAATACGATGTGAACAACATTACCCGTCATACCCGCAACTGGTGCGCCCAGCAGTTTGGCGAATCGCAGGCAGATGAGGCGGCACGCATTCTGAATCTTATCTGCAAATATAATGGTCGCTGCACCCCTGAGATGCTCGACAAGAACACCTACAGTCTGGAGAACGGCGAATGGCAGGAGGTTGTGAACCAGTATCTCCAGCTCGAAGCAGATGCTTTGCGTCAGTATAACAGTCTGCCGGCAGCCTACCACGATGCCTATCGCCAGATTATCCTCTTCCCTATCGAGGTGATGAGCAATCTGCACCAGATGTATTTTGCCCAGGCACAGAACAACACCCTCTACAAGCAGGGCAATCCAAAGGCGAATGTGTGGGCGGATGAGTGCGAGCGCTTCTTCAAGCGCGATTCAATCATCTGCGATTATTACAACCACAAGATGTCGGGCGGCAAGTGGAACGGCATGATGACGCAGAAGCACATCGGCTATAAGAGTTGGAATGATGCCTTCGAAAAGGATACCTGCCCGCAGCTCTTCCGAGTATCCACCAAGGATGGCGTCATCATCAGCGAAAACAACGGCGTGGTAGAAATCGAAGCTCCTTACTATAGCAGCAAGACGGATGCTGCCGAGGCAAAATGGACAGAGATTCCATTCATGGGCAAAAGCGTATCGGCAATGACTCTGATGCCATATACCAAGAGTGTAAAGGGAGCTAGCATCACTTACAAGTTTAAGCTGAAAGCCGAGAAGGCTTCGGATGGCAATGCTTCTAATGGCAAGCAGAAGGTTCGCATTCATGTGATTACCAAATCAACCTTGGATTATCTCAACAAGGGCGGCTTAACCTATGGTGTAAGTTTAGATGGCACTTCTCCTGTAGAGATTAACTTCAACAAAGATTTGAACGAGAAGCCGGAGAATATCTACAATATCTATTATCCAACGATAGCCACTCGCATCGTGGATCAAGTGATAGAGTTGGAACTGCCGGCTACTACCGATGGCATCCACACCCTCACCATCACTCCTAACGACCCAGCCATCGTCTTCGAGAAAATCGTGATTGATAGAAGAGGAGGAAAAAAGAGTGTCAAGGTGATTTAAAGGTAGCATATAATAAAAGGTATAGGCACGCACCCACGAAAGGATGCGTGCCTATTATTTTTACGCAAACTATCACTATCTTCTTATGTTCCATACTTCGTAGCATTCATTTTTACATAAACAACCACAATAGTAACAAATAAATGAAAAAAAAGAGTATTTTTTAAATCTTTTTTGAGAAACATACGTTTATATGAGTAAAGTTAGAAACATAAAAACAAGAAACGAATGAATATAGGCAACCCAAAACTCATAAAACAACTGGAGAGTCTTGTCGACAATCGGCAAGACTGGCTATTTCGTTTTGCCTATATTCGAATCGGGCAACGTGAGGATGCAGAAGATATTGTGCAAGAGGTGCTGCTTGCAGCTTTCAAGAAACTGAAAGAAGGGCAACAAGTGGAAGAGTTGGACCGCTACATCATTCGCTCTGTTAGCAACGCATGCCGAGACTACTTGCGCAAAAAACGTCCGCAAATCATAGCTATCAATGAAGCGGCAAGCATGCCTAACAGCAATGGTGACAAACAAATACACGAGGAATTTCTCAGAATATCAAAACTGCTGGAAGATATTCCACAGGAGCAAGCGGAAATCGTAAGAATGAAATGTTACGACAACTTGACGTTCCGGGAGATAGCCGAACTGGAGGAGATACCAGAAGCTACCGTGAAATCTCGCTATCGCTATGCCATCCAACATATCCAACAACGACTCAAAAAGGAGAAAAATATATGAAAGATCAAATGAACATCCATAATGACAAAGGATTTGAGGATATAGAGCAACTGCTCCAACCTCAATGTGATTTCCATGCCTCCTCCCAAACCAAGCAACAAGTAATAGAGAAGGCAAGGAAGAGCTTGGTCAGCCATCGCACCTTGCGTATCTTTCCATGGATTTGCGCAGCATGCGTGGCTGGCATCATCGCTATCATCCTGCAACCACCCAAGGATACCACTTCTGCGTCGGGCAATGCGACAATGGCTGTGAGAAAGGCTACACAGCCGATGCAAAAAGCTATGACGCAAGAAAAGAGTTTGACGGCAGAAAAGGAAAATACAGCAGAAAAAGACATCACAGAAGAGAGCAGAACATACGAGAAGAAAAAGACTTTCGCCAAGCTCAATGCTCCCAAAAGGGAGGCTAAGCCTAAAGCTGAGTTTGGAGATGACATGCCAGACACAGAAGAAAAAGGTCCGGTACTCTTCCCTATGTCAACCTTGCCCAAAGAGCATCTTTTCAAAATGCAGACAGCAGAGGTTCAAGCCACTACATGCAATGCCGTGCAAAGTGAGGATGACCGCCAACAAATACGGCGAATCACCGTTAAACTCTAAAGTAAGTATATATAATAAGGTATAAACATAAAAGAACAAAGAACATGAAAAAGTATATCATATATTTATTACTCATGATGTTCTCATCAATGGGAGCACAGGCACAAAAGTCTTATTTCAAAGAGGCTTTGGAGAAATTGGTAAGCAACAAGGCGTTCACCATAAATCAATCAGGAGCAAAAAATGAGGTTGGTGACACAGCACAATGGAGTTGGAAAAAATATCGCTTTAAAACTCTCAAGAAAGACGAGTTTCTCAAGGAACTGGACAGAATCAACAAGGCTTTTCAAAAAGATTGCAATCAGCCTGTAACTGACTTTTACTATATGGTAGATGGAAACAACAACCCACTTAAAACATGGATGAACTTTGACATATCTGTAGGCAACGACCTTATTATGGTTGGAAATTTCTCGGCATATAGCGTCCTTATCAATCGCCAACAAATGGGGCACTCTGGCATGCGCAGAGTCTGTGCCATAGAATGGGACCATATCGTAGAGAATGGTTGGGTTAACGAAAAAGGCTATGAAGGAAACATCTGCATCGTAGAAGGAAAAGCTCCTTTAAACAAGCACCGCGTAGCTGACGAAATAAAACAGCAACCATATAATGCCGTCCACTATACAGGTGTTCTTACCCCAATAGACACCCAAGAAGAAAAGGCAGCTCCTAAAGAAGAGACTAAAGAAGAGACTAAAGAAGAAAAAGAAGTACCTAATGAGCAGTTGACCAAGATGCTTAAAGATGCTCAGACCAACCTGAAAGGCAACTTTGAGATTATTGGCAAGCGTGACCCTGAACTTTGGGACCGTGGCTATTTTATCTGTTACAAAGACGAAACAGATATGTATGTAGAACCCATCCTTGTGGCTACCAACGGCACTAACTTCTCATACAAGCACGACCTGAAGGACATTACCATGGGAAGAGTGAGAGCACTGATGAAAGATGGAACCATCTGCTCGGAATGGATAGACATTCCTTTTGTACCAGGAGAGATAGCAGAGCTAAGCGTACACAATGGTTACTACAGCCTCACAGGATCAAGTTTCTATAAGCAGTGGGTGGAAGAGGAAAGCAAGAACCATGATGGATGGGACGAGCGCAAGTATACGGCTTACGCACTCAGCAATATCCATTCTCCTGGCATCATCTGCTATCTGTTCTATCAGCATTTGATAAAAGGTTCTTCGAATCAAAAGAAAATATTCAAAGCCCTCCCAACAACTCTACAAGAGAATCATGTGGGTCGCTTTATCAAAAAGCATATGAACAATAAATTATTGCCCCCACTTTAAAAAGTAAGGCCTGTTTAAAGTGGGGTCAGTTAAGTAACGTTATACTAATTAATATATACTGCTTTCAATAGTATCAATCCAATAAAATAATCGAATTATGAAAAGAATCCTTTGTGTACTTATCGCTGCCATCTGGCTCTGCACTTGCTGGGCTGGGAATGGCAAGAAACCTATTGTCTGGGAACAGCCGATAGCTGAATCGAACCAGCTATTTAATGATCCTTTTCAATCTCAACTCAACATCTATCGTGTGGAATTCGCAGATGATGAAACACGAGTGTTCATGCACATCACTTTTCGCCCACACTATTGGGTAAAGTTTGTGAAGGAAACCTATCTTCTTGCTGATGGCAAGAAATATCTCGTCAAGAGCTGTGATGGACTGAAACTTGACGAAGAACACTATATGCCTGGCTCTGGCAGGGAGGATGTGGTCTTCCACTTCGCACCGCTCCCCAAGAAGACCCGAAAGTTTGACTTCCTGGAAGGTGACGGCAAACAGAACTTCAAGATACTTGGTATTGAGAGCATAGATACCCGCATCAAACGACTCTTCTCCTCGCTTTGGCGCAACGATGCGACCGGCGATTGGGAGATAGGATTCTACGATGATTTCGCCATCTACGACTGCCGTTACTGGCAATACAAGCAGAAGAATCAGAAGGGCGACAAGTACTCTTTCATCCTTACCGATGGCAAGAGCGACCTGGCTGTCAACATCGACAAACCTCAACATGGCAAGCGCACGATGAGCATCAACGGCAAGAAAGCCGAATATTCGCTCATTACCACTTCCACCCTTCCGGATTATCCGCAGAAAGATGAAACCACAAGTCTGAAGGATACTCATAACAAGCCCGATACGGCTATTGTTGTGGGATGGCTCAGAAATATGCCTAAGGAACTTTGGGATAGAGGACAGGAGTATAGTGTGACGTATTATGATCTCTTTTCCACATTCAAGGAAGTGAGCAGTTACAGCAAGCTCGATTCTCTTGGCAGATTTGAAATCAAAGTACCTCTCATCAACTCTACCGAGGTTTTCATGGACTGGAAACATAATTGTGTCAACACCGTGTTGGAGCCAGGTGAGACCTATTATCTGCTTTATGACTTCAAAGCTGGACATGCTATCTTCATGGGTAAGAACTGTCGCTTGCAAAACGAACTGCTCGCGCATCCTATTCCAATGATTGACGCAGAATATGCAGGAAAGTATGAAAATAAGGTTCCAGCCCAGGAGATGATGCAGATTCTTGAATCCAGATATAAGGAGGCTGAAGGGAACTTACGGAAACAGATAGAAAAATCGGCATCTATTTCCAGATGTTATCAGGAGTATGCGGCTCAATACCTTCTCTGCACTTATGCTTCGGATATCTTGCAAGGAGCATATCACGTGAAAGACTATGTTTTCCCTCAGGAATATGTGAGCCAAGTGGAAAAAATATGGAAGGAGATTCCGCAGCCTTATACTCAGTTTCGTGACTATAATGCGCTGACTAAAGATCTCATCTTCCAGGAAGTAAGATTAAAGTACAGTACACCCATGGGGAAGACCTATGGATTCTTATTCACCAATTATTATCCGGAACTGTTGAGAAAGCACAAGGCTCAGGGGGATATTGCGATAACAAATTCAGAAATTGCTACGGTGGAACAATGGGCTAAGAATCTGGATAGCATGACTATCAAGCAATATCAGACGACAGATGCCAGGGAGCAGGAGAAAATAGAAAATGCTTTTTCCAACTCAGTCCTTGCCAAGCGCGCTACGGCTATCATTGGAAGAGAAGATATTGCCAAGATGCTTAAGGATGAGACACCTCTCCTCGATGTATATTATGCCCAGCATATAGCTGATAGCATGGGGTGCAGCCAGCAGCAGAAAGATGTCATCATCTCCAAAGCCTTTCTTGAGATGTTGGAACGACTTGCCATGCCACTCAATAGTTATGGACTTGACCTGGCTGAACACAGCATCAGTTCTGAAGTTATCAGGGAAAAAGTATTGGCAGAACACCGTAAGTACCTGTCTTTGCAGAACAGGGACATTACTGCCAGTATCAAGACAGCTCCGCAGGATATGAGCGATGGGGAGAAGCTTCTTCGCCATATATTGGAGCCTTATAAGGGAAAGCTTGTATTGCTGGATGTCTGGGGAACCTGGTGTGCCCCGTGCAAGATGGCTCTAGCCCATTCGAAGGAAGAGTTCGAACGCCTGGCACCATACGATGTGGTATATCTTTACATGGCAAGCAACAGTCCTGAAGAGTCATGGAAAAATCTCATCAAACTGAATGATCTGGTTGGCGACAATATCGCCCACTACAATTTGCCAGCGGCTCAGCAGAGTGCCATCGAGAACTATCTCAACATTCGCTCCTTCCCATCCTATCGCCTCTTTGACAAGGAAGGAAATCTGGTAGATGTGAAAGTGGATGCCCGCCAGCTTGACAATCTGGAGAAAATCATCAAGGAGCTGAGTAAATAAGAAAAAGATGGCCTCGCAAAATGCGGGGTCATCTTTTCTGTAATCAAGGATTATCTATCAATAGAGCATGCCAAACATCCATAACGGGATGATGTTGCCATAACCCTATGATGATGCAAAAAAGAAATAATCCTCTTTTTCGCACACGTATATTTTTTTTAGAAAAAAAGTCTCATAGTCTCATTTTTAGCTGCAAATATCACGTTATATTGTTGATATAAATATATTTATAACTAATGAGATTTCTTGCAAAAAGTAGAAAGAAGTATCATAGAAGTATCATTAAAAATCATAGAAGTATCATTAAAGATAATACAAAGCATGCGAAAAGCCAGTTTGAACGTTAAGAAAAGCCTGTTTAAACATCAGAAAAAGTCATTTTAAGCATCGCAAAAATGCATTTTAAATATCGCAAAGAATCAAAAGAATATTGCCCAAGAATGAGTCCGATATTTGGGCACTCGTTGCCCAGCGTTATGGGCTGTGATTGCCCAGCACAGGGGCTGTCGATGCCCACTTGGTGGGCTACGGATGCCCGTGTA
>JAERMT010000088.1_pt1 | contig 58129 bp, 46 predicted proteins | sample 9267081 | NCBI WGS metagenome assembly JAERMT01 (sample SAMN17071939, study PRJNA684904) | human gut metagenome | isolation source: diarrhea sample from child under the age of five | host: Homo sapiens | place: South Africa: Mafikeng, Mafikeng Provincial Hospital | collected 2019-09
AAATCCAGCCAGCTACAGGGTCGTTCGCACGAAATCTTATTTATTCAACAAAGCCATAGTTAATCACAAAACAACATCACCATTATTTGCGTGTTTTATTTATTAATAACATAGTCATACGTTCTTTTTTTACAAGGAAATAATCAATTGATAAATTGTTTTTGGTCTTAATAGTCAAGTGGGAAACATTTTAATAAATGATAAAAATCCTAAATTCCTTGTTCATAATGTAGGGGTGTGTTAAATAGGTGGGCAAAATTTGGTTCCCCTTCTCGCCTGTAATATTGCAGCATCTTCGCACCTCCATGAGACATTGCGACTTAATAAGAAGGTGATAAGTCCTGCATATAAGCATGGACTGACCATGGTTTTATATTCATTAAAAATTTTGTTACAACCCATTGATTTAGCATAAATAAATTATAGTGGGTTCGGGTTTGTTGTGACTGTGGCATTATTTCCGTGCAAAGGAGCTGATATGTCTGAAAGACATTTACCTGATGACCAGAGCAGTACTATCGATCCATATCTAATTACCTCTGTTCGCCAGACTCTGGCAGAACAAGGCGCAGCATTACAAAACTTGTCTAAACAACTGGATTCCGGGCAGTACCAGCGTGTCCTTAATTTGATAATGAACTGTAAAGGTCACGTTATTCTTTCGGGAATGGGTAAATCAGGGCATGTCGGTCGTAAAATGTCAGCGACGCTGGCCTCTACGGGTACGCCTAGTTTCTTTATTCATCCTGCAGAAGCTTTCCATGGCGATCTGGGCATGATTACGCCTTACGATCTTCTGATCCTTATTTCTGCCAGCGGTGAAACGGATGAAATCCTCAAGCTAGTTCCTTCACTGAAAAATTTCGGCAACCGAATTATCGCCATTACCAATAATGGAAATTCCACGCTGGCGAAAAATGCTGATGCCGTGCTGGAACTCCACATGGCGAATGAAACCTGCCCGAATAATCTTGCACCAACAACGTCTACCACGCTGACGATGGCGATCGGCGATGCGCTGGCGATTGCCATGATCCACCAACGCAAATTTATGCCGAATGATTTTGCGCGCTATCACCCGGGCGGTTCATTAGGTCGTCGCCTGCTGACCCGCGTTGCTGATGTCATGCAGCATGATGTTCCTGCGGTACAGCTGGATGCGTCATTTAAAACCGTGATTCAACGTATCACCAGCGGATGCCAGGGAATGGTGATGGTAGAAGACGCAGAAGGTGGGCTAGCGGGCATTATCACCGACGGTGACCTGCGTCGCTTTATGGAAAAAGAGGATTCTCTGACATCCGCCACGGCGGCGCAGATGATGACGCGTGAACCGCTGACGTTGCCAGAAGAAACCATGATCATCGAAGCGGAAGAAAAGATGCAAAAACACCGCGTCTCGACGTTATTGGTGACCAACAAGGCGAACAAAGTCACTGGTCTTGTGCGCATTTTCGACTAATTAAGCAACAGGGCGCGAGAGTTTAGTCTCTCATTGAATATGCGCCCCACTGAAACTCTGATAATCGTTACATGTTGATAAAAGTGAAGTCTGCCGTATCCTGGATGCGTGCTCGTTTGTCTGCCATCTCACTGGCTGATATCCAAAAACACCTGGCGAAAATCATCATTCTGGCACCGATGGCAGTGCTGCTGATCTATCTAGCTATCTTCAGCCAGCCTCGCTATATGAGCGAGTCGAAAGTTGCCATTAAACGCTCAGATGATTTAAACAGCGGCAGCTTAAATTTTGGTCTGCTATTGGGTGCCTCTAACCCGAGTTCCGCAGAGGATGCGTTATATCTGAAAGAGTACATCAACTCTCCAGATATGCTGGCAGCGTTAGATAAGCAACTGAATTTTCGCGAAGCGTTTAGCCACAGCGGGCTCGATTTTCTTAATCGTCTTAGCAAGGATGAAACCGCAGAAGGCTTCCTGAAGTACTACAAGGACCGTATCAACGTCTCGTATGACGATAAAACCGGATTGCTCAATATTCAGACGCAGGGCTTTAGCCCGGAGTTTGCGCTTAAGTTTAACCAGACCGTGTTGAAAGAGTCAGAGCGCTTTATCAATGAGATGTCACATCGCATTGCGCGTGACCAGCTCGCCTTTGCGGAAACGGAAATGGAAAAGGCACGCCAGCGTCTGGACGCCAGCAAAGCGGAATTGCTCTCTTATCAGGACAACAACAACGTTCTGGATCCCCAGGCACAGGCACAGGCGGCGAGCACGTTAGTGAATACGCTGATGGGCCAGAAGATCCAGATGGAAGCGGACCTGCGGAACTTGCTGACGTATCTGCGTGAGGACGCCCCGCAAGTTGTGAGTGCGCGTAATGCGATTCAGTCATTGCAGGCACAAATCGACGAAGAAAAAAGCAAAATCACAGCGCCGCAGGGTGACAAGCTAAACCGTATGGCGGTGGATTTTGAAGAAATCAAATCAAAAGTAGAGTTCAACACCGAGCTGTACAAACTGACCCTGACCTCCATTGAAAAGACCCGTGTAGAAGCGGCTCGTAAGCTCAAGGTGCTGTCAGTGATCAGTTCGCCACAGTTGCCGCAGGAATCGTCTTTTCCAAATATCCCTTATTTGATCGCCTGCTGGTTACTGGTGTGCTGCCTGCTGTTCGGCACCCTGAAACTGTTGCTGGCTGTTATTGAAGATCACCGAGACTAACGCTGTCGCTGAATGAGTTTGTGATGAAATTATTTAAATCAATTTTACTGATTGCCGCCTGTCACGCGGCGCAGGCCAGCGCGGCCATTGATATTAACGCTGACCCAAACCTTACAGGAGCCGCGCCGCTTACCGGTATTCTGAACGGGCAACAGTCGGATACGCAAAACATGAGCGGCTTCGACAATACTCCACCACCCGCACCGCCGGTGGTAATGAGCCGTATGTTTGGTGCTCAACTTTTCAACGGCACCAGCGCGGATAGCGGTGCGACGGTAGGATTCAACCCTGACTATATTCTGAATCCGGGTGATAGCATTCAGGTTCGCTTGTGGGGTGCGTTCACCTTTGATGGTGCATTACAGATTGATCCCAAAGGTAATATTTTTCTGCCAAACGTTGGTCCGGTGAAAGTTGCCGGGGTTAGCAATAGTCAGTTGAACACTCTGGTTACATCAAAAGTGAAGGAAGTGTACCAGTCCAACGTCAACGTCTACGCCTCCTTATTACAGGCGCAGCCAGTAAAAGTGTACGTGACCGGATTTGTGCGTAATCCTGGTCTGTATGGCGGTGTGACGTCTGATTCGTTACTCAATTATCTGATCAAGGCTGGCGGCGTTGATCCAGAGCGCGGAAGTTACGTTGATATTGTGGTCAAGCGCGGTAACCGCGTGCGCTCCAACGTCAACCTGTACGACTTCCTGCTGAACGGTAAACTGGGGCTTTCGCAGTTCGCCGATGGTGACACCATCATCGTCGGGCCGCGTCAGCATACTTTCAGCGTTCAGGGCGATGTCTTTAACAGCTACGACTTTGAGTTCCGCGAAAGCAGCATTCCCGTAACGGAAGCGTTGAGCTGGGCGCGCCCTAAGCCTGGCGCGACTCACATTACGATTATGCGTAAACAGGGGCTGCAAAAACGCAGCGAATACTATCCGATCAGTTCTGCGCCAGGCCGTATGTTGCAAAATGGCGATACCTTAATCGTGAGCACTGACCGATATGCCGGCACCATTCAGGTGCGGGTTGAAGGCGCACACTCCGGTGAACATGCCATGGTACTGCCTTATGGTTCCACTATGCGTGCGGTTCTGGAAAAAGTCCGCCCGAACAGCATGTCGCAGATGAACGCAGTTCAGCTTTATCGCCCATCAGTGGCTCAGCGTCAGAAAGAGATGCTGAATCTCTCGCTGCAAAAGCTGGAGGAAGCATCACTTTCTGCCCAGTCATCCACCAAAGAAGAAGCCAGCCTGCGAATGCAGGAAGCACAACTGATTAGCCGCTTTGTGGCGAAAGCACGCACCGTGGTTCCGAAAGGTGAAGTGATCCTCAACGAATCCAATATTGATTCTGTTCTGCTTGAAGATGGCGACGTCATCAATATTCCGGAGAAAACATCGCTGGTTATGGTTCATGGCGAAGTGCTGTTCCCGAACGCGGTGAGCTGGCAGAAGGGTATGACCACCGAGGATTACATCGAGAAATGTGGTGGCCTGACGCAGAAATCGGGTAACGCCAGAATTATCGTCATTCGTCAGAACGGTGCAGCCGTCAACGCAGAAGATGTGGATTCACTCAAACCGGGCGATGAGATTATGGTTCTGCCGAAATATGAATCGAAAAACATTGAAGTTACCCGTGGTATTTCCACCATCCTCTATCAGCTGGCGGTGGGTGCAAAAGTGATTCTGTCTTTGTAAGGAGTTGAAATGAGCAAAGCTGTTATTGTCATCCCGGCTCGTTATGGCTCATCGCGCCTGCCGGGTAAGCCACTGCTCGATATTGTTGGTAAACCGATGATCCAGCATGTTTACGAGCGTGCGTTACAGGTGGCGGGCGTTGCGGAAGTTTGGGTGGCAACAGACGATCCGCGTGTTGAACAGGCCGTGCAGGCATTTGGCGGGAAAGCCATCATGACGCGCAACGATCATGAATCCGGCACCGATCGGCTGGTCGAGGTGATGCATAAAGTCGAGGCAGATATCTACATTAACCTGCAGGGTGACGAACCAATGATTCGCCCGCGGGATGTAGAAACGCTGTTACAAGGAATGCGTGATGACCCCGCATTGCCAGTGGCAACGCTATGCCACGCGATTTCTGCCGAAGAAGCGACCGAGCCAAGCACGGTAAAAGTGGTGATAAATACCCGCCAGGATGCGCTTTATTTCAGCCGTTCGCCTATTCCGTATCCGCGTAATGCTGAAAAAGCGCGCTACCTGAAACACGTTGGTATTTACGCTTATCGTCGCGATATGCTGCAAAACTACAGCCAGTTACCGGAGTCCATGCAGGAGCAGGCAGAATCACTGGAGCAACTGCGGTTGATGAGCGCGGGGATCAACATCCGCACATTTGAGGTTGCCGCAACCGTTCCGGGCGTCGACACCCCAGCATGCCTGGAAAAAGTGCGCGCCCTGATGGCACAGGAACTGGCTGAAAACGCATGATTAGCATTTTCTCGTCCGGTATCTGGCGTATTCCGCATCTGGAGAAATTTCTGGCGCAACCGTGCCAGAAACTTTCTCTGCTGCGCCCTGTTCCGCAAGAAGTTGATGCTATCGCCGTGTGGGGACATCGTCCCAGCGCGGCGAAACCAGTCGCCATCGCCAAAGCAGCGGGAAAACCCGTCATTCGTCTGGAAGATGGATTTGTGCGTTCGCTGGATCTTGGCGTCAATGGCGAGCCGCCGCTTTCTCTGGTGGTGGATGATTGTGGCATTTACTACGATGCCAGCAAGCCTTCAGCACTGGAGAAACTGGTACAGGATAAAGCCGGAAATACAGCTCTGATAAGCCTGGCCAGAGAAGCGATGCACACCATCGTGACCGGGGATTTGTCGAAATATAACCTGGCACCTGCGTTTGTGGCTGATGAGTCAGAACGTTCAGACATCGTTCTGGTTGTCGATCAGACATTTAATGATATGTCAGTGACGTATGGCAATGCTGGCCCGCATGAGTTTGCTGCCATGCTGGAAGCTGCGATGGCGGAAAATCCTCAAGCCGAAATTTGGGTGAAGGTGCACCCAGATGTACTGGAAGGAAAGAAAACAGGCTATTTCGCTGATCTGCGCGCCACGCAACGAGTACGTTTGATTGCCGAGAATGTCAGCCCGCAGTCGCTGTTGCGACACGTTTCCCGGGTTTACGTCGTGACATCCCAATACGGCTTTGAAGCCTTGCTGGCAGGAAAACCAGTAACATGTTTCGGCCAGCCCTGGTATGCAGGCTGGGGCTTAACCGACGATCGCCATCCGCAGTCTGCTTTGTTATCTGCCCGACGCGGTTCTGCCACGCTGGAAGAACTTTTTGCCGCAGCATACCTGCGTTACTGTCGCTATATCGACCCGCAAACAGGAGCAGTAAGCGATCTGTTTACCGTACTGCAATGGCTGCAATTACAGCGCAACCATCAGCAACAGCGTAATGGCTATTTATGGGCGCCAGGCTTAACGCTGTGGAAGTCAGCGATCCTGAAACCTTTCTTGCAAACGGCAACAAACCGGCTGAGTTTTTCACGTCGCTGTACTGCGGCGAGCGCCTGCGTGGTATGGGGTGTAAAGGGAGAACAGCAATGGCGAGCCGAAGCGCAGCGAAAATCACTGCCGTTATGGCGAATGGAAGATGGTTTTCTGCGTTCATCCGGACTTGGCTCTGACCTTTTGCCGCCGCTATCGTTGGTCCTAGATAAACGCGGGATCTACTATGACGCCACGCGCCCCAGCGACCTGGAAGTGCTGCTTAATCACAGCCAGTTAACACTGGCACAGCAGATGCGAGCTGAGAAGTTGCGGCAACGGGTGAAATTACAGATGTGTGATGTAGAATACCTCTTTGAAATTGAAATGAATCTAATGAAAACACTTTTGCTCTATATAAATATATACCCGTGATTATTGAAGATGCTTGATTTTTCAGCAACAGAAGATCATGCTGTCCAACATGAAAATATTCATTACTGAGCAACAAAAAGCTGAACTTGAACGCCTTCATGATTCCAGTCGTGACGGGCAAGTCAGAGATCGTCTTAAAGCCATTCTTCTGGCTTCCGAAGGCTGGAGTTCTGCCATGATTGCTCAGGCTTTACGCCTGCATCAGACAACGATTGATCACCATATCAGCGAATTCCTGAATAAAGGAAAACTGAAGCCCGAAAACGGCGGCTCAGACAGCAAACTCAGTGCTGAAAAAACGGCCTTTTTAATCAGCCAGTTATCCGATGATTTATTTCACCATACCCGCGATGTTATTGCGTTTGTCAACCGGACATGGAACATCATTTTCAGCATTCCGGGGATGAATAAGTAGCTGCATCGTAATGGTTTCACTTACAAAAAACCGTCAGGCGTCCCCCATAAATTCAGTGAAGATAAACAAAGGCAATTCATTGAATATTATGAGGAACTGAAAACAACTGTGGGTGATGAACCAGTTCTTTTTATTGATGGAGTCCATCCGACTCAGGCCACTAAAATCAGCTATGGCTGGATACGTAAAGGTCAGAAAAAAGCAGTAAAAACAACAGGCAACCGCACACGCCTGAATATCATGGGGGCGCTGAATCTGAAAGCACTGACGTCACCGCTAATCTTCGAATATAAAACCATTAATGAATATAATATATCCCGTTTTTTCAATGAGATACGAAAGGTTTATCCTGATTATAACCAGAAAATCCACGTTATTCTGGATGGAGCAGGTTACCACCGTTCACAGTTAGTGAAAGACTGGGCGGAAGTGGTAAATATCAGGCTGCATTACCTTCCCCCTTACAGTCCAAACCTGAATCCGATAGAAAGAATGTGGAAATTAATGAACGAACATGTCCGGAATAATCACTACTTCAGCAGTACGCGAGAGTTCAGGGACGCAATATCTGTCTTTTTTAACCAGACACTGCCGGATATAGCGGACTCACTGACATCCCGAATTAACGATCACTTTCAGGTGTTCACACCCGCATCTTGAGGTTTATTGGGTATAGATAATGGTGGCATTAATTGCATCAAATATAATTGCATATTCTGATGTAGTCATGGGATTTGTCATGAACTTAACTGACATAGTTAAAACAAAATTATCTTAGGGAGAACCTTTCTTTTTTAAAATAATTATAAACTAATTATTCACGCCCCATTTTTAATACTGATAAATTCGATTTTCGATCAATTTCATTTGCCATTGGTTCAATAAGTTGCATTTTTACTATCGCTGCTCGTGCACTCCAATTCAGATGCTGATAAAAGCTCGCATTTAATTGCGTCAAATGTAATAAAGAGTTTCTAACACGATTGAAGGTTAAAGTGCACACGGGATCTTGTTTTTGCCAAAATGATGATAGCGAGCCTTTTGTAGTCAATCGAGAAATATCATATAGGGCTCGTCCCAAACATATTGTTGGAACATGATGCAATAGTGCAGAAAATCCCACAGTACTGTTAATGGTTACGACTCCCTTTAAAAATGGATAGAGTTTAGGCAAAGGTATTTCGAAACCATAAAAAATCCTATTATCTAAACAATACACTGAAATCAATCGTTCAATACACTTATGGTAACTAACATATCCCCGATCCATAGGATGATGTTTAAATAATAGAACATCTTCTTCACTTGCGTGTTTTGCAAACGAAGAAACAATATTCTCAATCATCTGTTCAATACTATCAAAATCTGAATGTTCTCTTATCTGAAAATCCTCTGAAACTTGTAAAGGAACCAAGAAGATATGTCCCGCATGATGTTTTTTCAAAAATTCCAATAGGCTTTTATCTGTTCGTAAGTGACGGTATTTAACATATGCTCCTTTTATCCATCCCATCGTTTCTTGCCACAAACTCCAAGGGCGGTGATTAACAAAATAAGGGTAGCGATAGTGTTTCAGTGCTTTATTAATATGATAGTAACTAGCATACCATGCTCTCATAGCAAATGTTTTACCAACCGTCATTGGAGCTTTGAATTCATTCGACCACATTAAATATGGTAACCGCTCCCTTTGTTCATACCACTGGCTAAATGCATTAACACCACCTGGCTCCAGAGTTACAAAATCCGGGCGTAAATACCCCTCTTCAAATACCCAAAACGGTATATTTTTTTTAGCACAAATATGGTGTGCAACACGATGGTAATAACGGCAATCACCGTAACAAATTACTAAGTCAATTGCATTCTTTTTTAATATCTGTCGAAAGAAAGCATCCCATTCCTCAGGTGTATCATAATAGTTTATTTTATCTCCTACACAAGGCCAGCATTCATCACCACCATTGAAATTAACTTTTATAACATAGTGTCCGGCTAAAGAAAGATGCTGGCTTAATATCTTATAAAAAGGTCCTAAAGGCCCTTGTAACAACAAAATATTCACTTACACATAATCTCATTAAGGCAAAATAAAGTTATTCTATTTTAGTGATTGAAATAAATAATTAAATTTAATCCGCCAGCGTCTCCAACGATTTAGACCTACGACTGGAGTCTTATTTTGCCCTGCCATAAGATGAATTAATTGTTCAGAACTACACCAAAGACCAGTTTTCCAATCGATATATCGTGGATATTTAGTTAATGTAATATACACTAACGCACTTAGTGTTAATGTACGCTGACGTCTCGTTGGAGGATATATGTCTTGTGTCAACCCCCATCCACTATAAAAAGGTTGTCCCCAAGTAATAACATTCACTCCCTGAACTAAGGCTTCGAATCCACTCAGCGAAGTCATTGTATGCAACTCATCAATGTGAGAGTAAAGAGAGGCCAGTTCAATATCTATTACCAAGCTGTCAACACATTGAGATTGACACTTTGCTGAAACAGCACCCTTTCTATTACCGGAAATCACATCTGGATGTGGCTTAAAAAGAATATGTGCATTTGGTTTAGCTTTTCGTACTGCCCATAATAATTGTTCATTACTACGGATAAATGGGCTTCCATATAAAATTGATGCATCTCCATCCACCTGTCCTACTACTAGCACCAACTCGCGGCCATCTTGTGGTGGGTGGAATTCGTGAGATACACCTACGTTATATTTACTCACTCTGGATGTTCGTAATAGCCTTAGCAATGCATTGCCCCGAATCAATATTTTATTATCCAAAGGATATGTATTAAGCAATTGTTCCAACTTACTTGGTCTAAAGCTATTAAAATATATTCCTACAGGATCAATACAAAGTGATGAGGGTCGACAAAAATTTGAACCCAACCCATTGGAACGAATAAAGCCATCTTCAACACGAATAACAGATTGTAACTCTGGATAACTATTTCCCCAGACTAAAACATGCTCATCATCTTTAAGATGTGGAGGCAAAGAACTCACAAAACAAAGCTCTTTGGCTAAATGAGCACAGAATGTACGCATAAATGAGCGTTTCCATAGAGAGAACCCGACCAAATAGAGGCGCCGCCAGCGTGTAGCTTCAACTTGCTGGTGCGCAATGATATCAATGACATCTTCGACCTCACAGCATTTCTCTAGGATAGGATCAAAATAGTAAGGATAACGAATCAATGCAGCAGCAACTAATTGAGGTAATGAAATGGAGGAGAAACCATAGACTGACATTGCCTCTTGTCGGCGAGCACACTTTTTGCTGTCATGAGTTAACCCCCAACCAGCATAGAATGGCATGCCAAAACAGTATACCTTTTTACCCAAGAGCAATGCTTCAAACCCAACTTGAGAAGAAACGGTATATACCGCATCAACAGTATTGAGCAACTTATGTGGATGTATAGAATCACTCACCACCTCTACTTCAGCTAATATAGGCTCGCGATTGACCAAGCTCGCTAGCACACCTCTTTTTTTGCTAAAACGCGTATCTGGGTGCGTACGCAACAATATGCGCGCATTAGGGTGATTACGACGTGCTGCAACAACCATTGCCAGAAAATCGTCTTCACTAGCCATGGCCCCCTGAATGGATAAATCACCTAGAACCTGATCGACCAACAAGATACGAGGTTTTGAATCACTCACAAAAGAAATAAAATTATGAGAGGGGGAGCTATCGTTAATCAAAGGTTGAGTGTTGGTTGATAAATATATCGATGCATTATCCGAATTACAAATTATGCTATTGTCATTATCAAAAGTACTATCTTGTGCATAGCAGTTATATTTGGTGATACCCAAACGTACGATATTTTTGATCAAATGTTCTGCACGTTCTATCAACTGTCTATCAATAGGGGAAGCAATTAAATTCTCTAGCTGACTAGGTTGTCTGGCATCATAATATATACCTATTGGGTCTGCGATCAGAGACACGGCTTTCCCAGTTCGCCCTGGATGACCAATATATCCTATAAAACCATCTTCCAATTGCCAGTAAGGAGCACTCCATTTTTCGGCTATGCTTTTTATTTTTCTTGTGTTATCTTTCTGACCCCAGCCTATAAAGACACTATTTTTATCAGGGGTTTGTTGTTTTTTTAAATAACGCAATTCCATATTTAGGATGGATTGTATATAATATTTCTTAGCTAAAATCCCTTTTGAATTTGTATATAAAATCATATTAAACAAAATTAAATTAAAAAAGTTAAACTCAATAACTAAAAAACAGGGCTCAATAAAGATAGTGAAATATATTGAAATTAACGCTCATGTATCACACATAAACAATTCATACAATATAATTTATTCAATGTTTAAATTAATAAAAACACTATCATCCCAAATGTATATCAATAACATATGGGAATTCAATCATGTAGTTTTAACTTAAAATTAAGGTTAGTAAGTTCTTATTCACAAACACATTTAAATTTGACCATGAAAAAATCTAAACATCCGTAAATATCCCTATAAACAAGAATACTTACATATCCTTACAGAATTATATCCAGAAGATAACCTATAAGAGTATATCAGGAAGACAAGACATTATTCTCAGCGGCTAAATTACTTATCGTATCGTCACTAAAAAATGATATCAACATATCAAGTTGTTCTTTGTTTGGACTTGAAGTCACATGTTTGTCTGATGAATGATGATTTAGGATAAATAAACCACCTTTTTCTACTATTGCTTGACTTATGCTCTCCAGATCAAACGAGTCAGCTAAATAATCCCCACATTCTAGATATATCTTAGTAGGCTCATTTCTTCGTATAATTTCGGCAACGGGAATAAAATTTTCACCACATTTATTAATTGATTGAAACCATGAAGGATCTTTATGAAGAGAGGCTGCTTCAAGAGATGTCTGAGGATTTATAGATATAACGCCCCCTAGATTCAATTCTAAACCTAATCTTAATGCAGCGTACCCTCCCATGGAGCCCCCCACTATATATATTTTCCTATTATCTAACTTGTATCTATTTGAAATTAGGAAAATCACTTCCTTATAAACATTGATCTTTTGATTTTCATGCCCACAATACCATGTATTTTCTGTATCGTTAAGAAATAGATATGCTGTTGAACCATCCCATTTCTCAGTGTCATCCCAGAACCAAGAATATCTGTTGTAAGTTTTTCGTTGTGAATATCCACTAAGAAGCACCACTAACCGCTCTGCATTAATTGATGGATATAATAAATAATCAATGTATTTATACGTGTGTTCATATTTTTTTAGGATATACTCTCTATCAAAAGGCATCTTTGAATATATTTTTTTGTATACCAATTTTACCACTGAATCCTTTAATGGAAGCCGGTTACGTATCTTATCTAAAGATGGTGAATATACTTCCCACGACCTATATATTTTCAGATAGTCTTGGTAATTAAGCTCAGGACTACCGTTATCATTCATGTAATTTTCAGCTGTAAAGTTAATAATTTCTTGAGTGTTCATAAACTTCATTCAAAATAGAATATATGATCCTTAACCTTCCACCTTTAAGATGAACTATTAAGACTTTATTTAAATTATGTATATACTTTATTTTCTTAGCAAGAGAATAAATTTCTTCATCTTCAAATAATACAATTGAGTATCCGGATAATAAAATACTGTAGATTTCATCAACTATGATTATAAATGATTTTTCTTCAATTGCAGAATATGATATATGACGATGTTTAAAATTTTTCAGTTCCTGATGTTCACAAATAGGCATACGTAAACTACAAATATACCATGGTTTTCTTTTTAAATTTCTGAGTACGGCAAATAAGGTCTTAAAAGAGAATTTTTTGAGCAATTGAAAAGTCCGATATTATGCTGTTTTAGCTGTTTATATGCTTCTCTAATATTTTTTATCTGAACGCACGTAAAATTATCAATAGGAGATGTTTTTTTTTCAGAATAGAATCGTGGTTTACTACGTGGATACTGTAAATCGACACCAAGCAAGTAGATATTCTTTGCTCCAAGAAACGCAGCTAGTTGTATTGATAGCATTGTCGTTGTACAACCAAAGTAAAAACCATTCGCGAGATTGAAACTAAATCCATCTCGGCCAATCGCTCTGACATAGTATGTTCCATCAATAAGGCCTGGAGCATCATGCTTTATTAATTCCTGACGAAATACCCGTACAGTACTCTTATGAACTTTTTCTGTAGCAATTAGATATTTATCATCATCAATTAAAAACCTCTCATCACTAACAGTATAGTAATGAATATTTAGCCCATACATTTCTGTCAATAATGGAGTGGCATTCATTCCTATTACAATTTTTCCATTTAACTTATCAGCTATTTCAGATGTATTTGCCGAATGCCCATTTGCAACAATATATATATCTTTTCCAAACTCTTTATTCTTTAAATTTTTGATTTTCATATTTCACCATTGTAAATTTGCAATAGTCTGGAAATAGTTTTACCTGGGAGAAGGAAGCTATTATAATATGATAGACTACTATGTTGAATTTTAATTATTTCATCTCTATTGTTAATCAGCTCATTTAATTTATGTGTGACATTTTTATTATTCATGATAATAAAAGGTGGAGCACTGTCAGCTTCAGCAACCTGCTCAAGAAAAGTATTACTAAGGCAATCGCTGTTATTAATAACAACATTCCCAGCAGCAAGACCTTCAAGTGAAATCTGGTGATATGAACCTGTAACTATTTCATCAATAGTAATATGACAACTCCTACGTAGTTCAAATAAGGTATGCGGCGATAACTTATCAGGTATAACTAACTCGATATCATCTTTTTTACTGATTAAATTTAATGCATTTCTCAATTCTGTTGATGTTTTATCATTCCATCTTCCTCCCACTCGGTTATGACTTGGACTAAATATTATTCTTATTTTATCAGTAATGGGAGTAGGTGATAGGTTCGGCTTAAATGGTACAATATTTAATAGTGGAATAAAATCTTGATAAAGCCTAGGGTGGTATTGAGCAACAACAATTTTACGGAAAAAATCGATTCCCATTGACTCATAATTATAAAAAAATAAAGGCCCCTCTCTTAATGGAGAGTGTACATGATATATAAATTTACATTGTTTGCAGTTAGACAAGATTAGATTAATTATTTCATGGCTTAAATCATTATGAATATGACAGACATCAGCTTTGCTCACTACATCAATTAATAATGGCTTAGTATTTTGATTTATTATTATACTGGAACCGATAAATTTTCCACAGAGATCGCCAGGATAATCACGCTCTATGAAGCAAACAGATTGCACTGTATCAAGTTTATTTAACTCATCTGAAAAACGATTTGGGCTTCCTGCGAGTGGCGTTTTAGATATATGTACAATATTCATCAATTCTCAATCTCCAACCTGAAGCCTTCAAAACTAACTTCAGATATGAAATAACTTATATTTTCTTGCATGATAATATTTTCATAACGCTGCATTATTGATTCACGACATAGGATATATTCAATGTTTTTTGACAAAATAGAAACAAAGTCATAAAAACTTTTCCTTTGACCAATTATAGGTAACTTCCCTCTAAGCTTGATATAAACATCACAATCACTTTCATTTATAGAATCTATATTTTCAATATATGGTACATGTCCAAAACACGGAACCAGCAAATCGAATGGTTTAGCACCATGAATTAAAATGATATTATGAATAGCATCAATGAGTTGGTTAGTCGTGCAGAATGTATATATCTTCTTCGCTTTATTTAATGAAATACTATGCTTGCTATGGATAATGCATACATCAATACCTTTCGACCATTTTAAACAACGTTCAATTTCTTGAGTCGACACATTTTCAGTAAAAATACAATGAATATTTAAAAAAGGAGATGTCGATTTTAAAAACAAAGGAAGATTATTGGCAGGATCAACTATAAAAATATTTTTATATCCTGAGAAAGGTGATGTATTCCAAGGCGAGTTTTGGATTTCTCTCATATCAAGATAGTTACTTAGTGACTTCTCATTTACATTCAGAAGAAATATGTTATTATCCCTGAATCCAATAAAGTCATTTTTGTATGAGATGATATTTGAATAAATTGGTTCATTTTTCGGAAGTGAACTTTTTCTAACCTTAACCAAAAGTGATGAAAAATCATAATTTATTGGTTTACAGCCACAGTCAGTTTTAATTGACAACCCAACTTTTCCATCTAATACAATATCTCCAAAAACATGTTTTCCTCCGTGATTACCATCATTATTATGACTGTTATTACTAGCAACTTTTTTTACAATCTTTGCATCTGCAAAAAAAGCCTTTGGATTATTAATTAACTTTCTAAATTTCCTTATGACAACATTTTTCTTCATAACATACTCTGATACAAACAATTATACCGATGCGAAACCGTTTCCCACGTAATTAGATTATGTGCTTTATAATTTTCAATTTCATTCTTAAATAAAGACTTCGCCATTAATATTTTATTTATATCACTAGTAAGGTTGTAATCAAGGAGAAACCGAGTATCCAATAGATCTTCAGCCATACCACTACGAGATGAAAAAACTAAACAACCTGCTGCAAGAGCTTCAGGTAGACATGCAGGGCCTCCTTCATAGGGAGACGTAATTAGAACCATATCAATAGCACTATAAATCCTTATAATATCGTAATAGCTAGTTGGATGTATTACATAGATCTGCTTGCTTCTTTTTTCAAGCCTTTTAGGCCAGCAATTACCAACCAAATATAGCCTTATATCATTAGGTAAACCAGCTAACAAATCAAATAAATAGGCGTCCCCTTTTCGGCCATCACTATAATATCTACTTATAACAGCAACATTAAATGTAAAATGAGGTTTCTTTTGCTGTCTTAGCTGTAATCTTTCATCATAGCCATGTGGTATTAATACACGCTTCTCCCCCAGAAATGAGCACTGTTCAAATGAATTTTGGTTTAAAAAAACAACTTTTTTAAATAGCAAAAGTTTTTGAAAAAGTTCTTCCATTGAAGAATGTTGCCTAAAATCAAAAGGGTCAAAATGTAATGTTACCAGAGATTTTTCCGGGATTTGCTCTATATCACATTTTTGTGGGCGATGAAAATGATAAATATCTGCGTATGATTTGGGTTCAATACTAACCGTATGTTGAAAGCAGGATAAGGAATTTTCTTTTATTCTAAAAATAAAATCTCTAAATATAGATGACTTTACATTCGTACTCATTACATGATTGATTAATACAGTCATATCAAACTATTTTACATCCTAAAAAAGTTCTGTTTAGCTAGCAGAACTGCTGAAAACTCTAATTTTGATTCTATTTTAAGTATAAATCATACATTATTCTAACTACCTAACTCGAACTATTAATAAGGAGAAAGTTGAAAGTGCCAATCATAATAACAATCGCCTGAGCAACCAAGATACGTATCTACCAGAATTGCCATGTAATGATTAAGTCTTAATCATTATAACAACTTCTATTTAATTATTCTTTTTTAAACATTTCTTTATGATTAATTTTTCTTTCTGACACTACGCCCTAATTAAACTGGATGGACTACCGGGTATCAGACTTGATGCCAAGCGTAGTTACACTGGTATCGATATTTCAATATTATCTTAAAGATACAATGTAATCGCAACTATCTGGTGATGAAAACTACTTAATTGTAAAATTTAAACGAGGAGCAATAATAACAAAAGCCCCCATTAAAGCTATCATAACCAGATAACAACATACTTTTGTATGCTAATTAAGTTTTAAGAAATCCACTGCACACATTTCCTTCCCATCATCCACTCATGAGTTTTCTTGTGAAACTAAAAATGCAAATAAAAATTTCCACAAATACACTACTTTGTATTTCTATATATCTATAGAATATCTTCTAAGGGATAGAACCTTATATCGAGCACTTATTATGCATAGATATAAATAAAAGATTTATATTGATTTCTTTAATGTATCAACTAATTAAAACATGACGGGATACATTTTATTTTAGCACGGAATATTTTTCTACAGCAATTATTTCAAAACCCATATGAATATATAGCTTATAGCTTATAGCTTATAGCTTATATTTAAAATTTTTACTTACATTTAATTAAATATAATCCAATATGGATTATATTAATTTTTATAACCCCCGTATACGCTTAAAAAATTTGAAACACCAAAAAACATATTACATATCTCGAATTGCCATCATAAATTATATTTTTGTTAATTTCATTTTTAAGTTAAAATTATTTTATTTTTATATTCACATATGGCTTCATCTATGTTATCAAAACGGATCACACGATTCTCATCATAAAAAACAAAAGCCATATCGCAGTAATCTTTTAGAGAATTCAAATTATGTGAAACCATTATGAAACACGATTTTCCCCTCTTTGAATTAAAAACATCAAGACATTTTTCTTTAAATCTCATGTCACCAACAGCTGTTACCTCATCAACCAAATAATAATCAAAATCAAATGCCATACTAAGACCAAAACCAAGCCGAGAGCGCATACCTGAAGAATAAGTTTTTATCGGCATATCAAAATATTTTCCCAACTCTGAAAAACTTTCAACAAATGCTACTTTATCTTGTAGCTCATTTTTCCTTGAATATAATCTAGCAACAAATTTCACATTCTCTCGTCCTGTCAGACTTCCTTGAAAACCGCCTGAAAGGCCAACAGGCCACGATATTGTTTTTTGAGTTATTATTTCCCCTTTGTCAGGACGATCTATACCTCCAATTATTCGTAAAAGAGTAGACTTTCCTGCTCCATTGCGGCCTATAAGCGCAATACTTTTCCCTGTAGGAAATTCAATACTTAAATTTTTAAAAACATAATGCCGCCCTTTTGGCGTACGATATGATTTAGTTAAACTTTCAATTTTTATCATGATGTTAACATGTATTCTTCACGAGATGAATATAGCGCCAATCCTAAAAACAATAATATTAACGTGCTTATAAATAAGTAATATAAACTAACCCCTTCAGAGACATAACCTGTAACAACGGATTCACGACAAAGCTCTACCACATGAACAATGGGATTCCATAATATATATCCCCAATAACCTTTTGGTATTGCATGTAATGGAAGCATAATACATGATACAAAATATAATGGCTTGAGTATTATTGGTAGAAACTTCTCTGTTTCTGGAAAAGTTTTCCCAATTACCATAAAGATCAACCCAATTCCACATGAAAATAAAGCCAGTAAAATCCATGCGCTAAACAACAGCAATATATTATATATTTTAAATTGCTCCCCTATTATTAACAATAAACTCATCAAAACCAGATATACTATGCTATAAATTAGCACTTCTAATATTGCTCTAGCTATAATTGTATCTATAGGCCTTACTGGCCTGTAATTAAATAAGCCTTGGTTTGCCTCAATTGCCCCTATAGACCGCGTAGCAATATTGCTAAATATAAAATAAGGAATTATTCCATTTATTAAAAATACAGGAAAGGAAATATCTGGCATTGTGCGATGCATAAAAAAACCAAAAATTGCCAGCATTATTAGAAGATGAGCAGCTGGTTCTAATACAGCCCATAAATAACCCAAGCGATATTTGCCAAACCTAGTTCTAAGCTCACGTAAAAATAGAGCATGAACGGCGGCTTTCTGGACTTCAAATCCACTTCTTGCCATTTGATGATGTGCTCCTAATCTCTTCAGGTACGCTACCGCCCTTGGCTTAACAGCTACCAATACACTGGAGGTAATGCTTATTTGTAACTGGATAAAATTTACTCAGACGGTTTGACCTTTTTAATAGCCGAAAAAAATTTCAGCAGAAATTATTTCCGCAGGGATAAATAGATCTATTTCCGTCTAGTTCTTCTAATCCATTCTTCAGGCATAAATGTATTCGGTCTTCTGGTAATTTCAGAAAACTGGCCGTTTTAGAATGTAGAGTTAATTTCTCAGGAAATTATTTTTTGTTATTACTGTTAACTACTTGATTATAATACCACCTATGTATTTTATGCGTAACAATACCTGCAATCTGTTTCAAACCAGAACGCACGCGATTGATTACCAACAAATTGTTCACTAAGAAACTATTTCCCTATTTAAAATTCACTCATGTACTTCTTATTTATATCTACAGCCCCCTCTTTACAGTCACATTTGTGATTTACATCACATTTAAACGGTGTTATTTAAGCCCCTTTAATAATTCCGTGAGTAATTATTTTCGTCAATTAAAATATACATCTTGATTATTTCGTGTATTTATTTTAACCAGCGTTACAGCCAGCATTATCCCTCAGTAGATATACCTGAGCAGACATTTCTTAAAATCGACGAATAGTTTTCCTGGAAATTATTATGCTTATTTGAAATTCCCTTTCTGATTATCTCCAGTAATTTTACTAATTTCCAGGCTACACAAAATACAGATCACATAAGAATTATCCTATATGTTTTGACCTATCAATTGTTACTCAATGATTTATTACAACTATTAATAATCATAATGTGTCAAAACACTTAAGCACCTTTACAGTCTGAGAAAGGTGTCGATTAACGAAGGCTACATGGTGAAAAACAGGTTCCTTCAGTGTTACCGAATATTCCGTGGTGGTCTGGAGGGAGATAATTCTTGCTACATCGGAACTCAGCCCGGTGAGCGGGTTTGACAGTTCCGCACTCACCATTGGGCTAAGGGTTATCAGGTGGGGTTAAGGAAATGGCAATACCTACCCCCGTCCAAATTCCAGTCGCTGCACATTCACCATCCCAGGCTTCTCAGCAGCACTGACATCAATTTGTGTCACCCGCAGCGCATATTTTTCATCCAGTGCGTTTAACCAGTTCAGCAGATCATTAAATACCACAGGATCTATCCAGACCTGGATATTCTCCCCGCGCTCGGCTATTCGCTTAATGGCCACAGAATGCGCGGAAGCGCTGTCGCTGATGACCCGCGATACCTGTGCTGGCGTTGTCGTGCCGGATTTTCGCGCCGCAATAATATCCGGCGCGGCGCTCTTCAGTCGCGCGTTCATCGCCACCAGCTGCTGCAACATCGTCTCCTGTTGCTCAATCCGTTCGCTCAACGGCTGCCAGATGAGAACGTAATATCCGGCGCTAAACAGGAACACTACCGCTGCCAGTAACATGCCTTTTTCACGCGGAGAACGCCCCGCCAGGTGTTGTGTCAGCCAGTGTTCGCCACGGCTTAACTGGCGTTCACGCCATTGCTGAAAATAGTGAATAAATTTATCGCGTAACATGTTATTTCCTCCGCAACGTTACGCCGCCGGAAACCGCATCACCCTCTTTCTGTAACGCGTCCTGTTGCACAACATAATCTGCCGCCAGTGCACTACGCAGTTTGTCGAAACTGGCAAAGTTCGCGGCCCGCAGCTGGAGGTGAAGCGTCTGGCGTTTTTGATCAAAGGTGAAACCACGCATCTCGATGTCGGAAAGTGACGCCGTTTTCAGAGTACTGGCGATCGCTGACAATTCTGCGAGCAGCCGGGTATCGTCGGCCTGTGGGCGATATTTTTTCAGCGCCATCGTCACCTGAGAGCGTAAATTCACAATCCGCTTCTGCTCCGGGAATAGCGTTAAGAACTGTTTCTCCGCCTGGGTGCGGCTTTGCGCCACCTGTTCGCTGACGCTCCATAACGTCACGCCCCGTTCCACTACCAGCGCAACCAGAATCAGCAATATCGGCAGAATCATCACCCGCCAGCGCGCCCACTGTTTTCGGTAGCTGACACGAGGCTGCCACGGCCCTGTTAGCAGGTTCCCTTCCGGTTCGCCATAAGTGGTAATGGCGGGCAGAGCCGTAACGGTCAGGCGTTCGGCGTCCGCACCAGCCCATGCAGACAGTTCTTCCGGTGCAATGCCGACCACGGTTAGCGAAAGCGGTAAATCCTGCTCATTGAGCTGGGCGTGGAACATGACCGGAGCCAGCGCCAGCCCGGCACTCCATCCCCGGCATTCATCGATGCGGCAGATAACCCGTTGCGCATCGCCAGCCATAAACCCACAAGGAATGGACATCCAGTCCGGCGCGACGATAGCGCGGGTGATGCCGTTTGCCTGCAACCACTGCGCAATGTTGCGCATATGCTGCTGGTGAATCACAGCTACGGTTGCCAGTTGCTGGTCGATTTTCAACGGGGCGAAATGCAGTTCATCGATATCCTGGTTCAGCTCTTCTTCCAGCAAGGCGGGCAGAATCGTCGGTATCTGCTTGCGGGGCACATCAGGCAGTTCAACCTGCCAGACGCTGATCCATTCGCCGGGAATGTAGAGTCGAATCGCATCAGTTTGCAGCCATTGCTGGAGACATTCATCAGCAACGTCAGGCCAGATGCCGCACTCCACGTCGGCGGTACGACGCTGCCAACGGATGGGAGCGGAAGCGCAAAGCGGGAAAAAAATCTCAAGCATGGAACTCACTCACTTTCTCCTGTCTGATGCCAGAGAACAGAAAAGTGTTGTGGGCCCATGCGGACAATTAACGAATTCATCGTCAGTTCAATCTCATTCACGGTGATATCTGAACGCAGCCAGAAGTAATTGCTGTCCACGCTCAGGACGGTTTTTAGCTGTTTTTTAGTACGCTCATCGACGTCTGCAAGTAGCGGCTGAGCAAGAAACTGATCGACATCTTCCCAGCCCTTCGCCGGACGTTGTTGTAATAACGCCCGCGCCTGAACAGGGCTTAACCACGGGTCAAACAGCGCCTCAAGAATCACACTTTGCGTGACATCTAATGTATTGATGTTGATTTGCTGGCGGGCCATCGGCAGCGCACAGACCAGCGGTTTCAGTTTTTGATAAAGCCCGGCGTCCATTCCCTGTACCACGCGCATTTCGCTGATATCAGCCAGCGGTTGATTAGCGGCGTAGAACGGCACCGAGCGGGCGAGATACTCGCTGTCTTCACGCCCCAGACGCGTCTGCACGCTGCGGTCCTCGTCAATAAACTCCCACAGGCTTTCGGCTATCAGTTCGGCCCGATAAGCAGGCACATCCAGGCGCGAGATCAGGGCAATCAGTTGTTGTACCGCGATAGGACGCGACGCCGTTGTCGGCTGAGCGAGGGCATTCAGGTTAAAGCAGGCCTGGGCGTCACGCAGGGTGACGGCAATTTGCCCCTGCGGCAGTGGGAAAAAACGCGGGCCAGAAGCCCACGGCTGTGCCAGATGCACACGCTTTTCATTTTTCAGGCTCAGACTGAGTGCGCTCAACGCCAGGCTTTCTGCACTGGCGCTGTACCACAGCGCCTGCTGGTACTCCTGCTGGCTGCGCGTTCGCCCAAGTTGTTGCTGCATCCGCCCGGAAAGCGTGATGGTCACCAGCATCATAACCGCCAGCAATACCAGCACCACGACCAGTGCCATTCCGCGTTTTGGTGGTAAGGTGATCATGATAATTGCGGCCCGCGTAACAACCAGATGCGTTCAATTTCGCCCCATTGCGGCGAATGCAGGGTTATGCGTACTGCCACAGGAACCGCCTGCACTGATGACCAGCTCTCCTGCCAGCGCGTGCCGTCGTAGAACTGCAAACGGAGCGAATCCGCCGGGATTAATTTTTGCGTTGTTGGCTTCACGCTGCCTGCCGCATCGGTCAGTGGCCAGGCTAACCGTTCGAGATAACCACCATGAATGCGGTAACCGACGGTGAGCAGATTACTGCGCGGCAGACGCATCAACGGATTAACCACGCCGCCACGTACAAAACGCATCCCTTCACTCTCAGACGCCAGCACGCCAGCGCCCGCCAGTAACGCTGGTTCACGCTGGCCCTGATCGCCTCTTACCGGACGCGGCATCATTTGTGTCAGATCGTGGTTCAAAAAACTCATCGTTTGCTGCATGAGGTTTAGTTTTTGATCGTGTCCGGCGACGGCGCTATTCACGCGTGTAACGCCGTTTGTCACCTGTTGCGCCATCAGTGCCAGTGAGGCAAAAATGGCTATCGCCACCAGCATTTCCAGTAACGTGAAACCAGCGCTAGCTCTTCTCACTGTTGGCCTCCCACGGCGCTAAACCAGGCGCGTCGTGACTGAATCACCGACGAAAAGTCTTCGTGACGGCTGACTTCAATATCCACTGCCTGAAGTAGCGCGTTACCGGTATTCAGCGGTGTGGTTCGCCAGTACCAGCGGCTTCCTGCCATATCACTCTCGCCCTGGTGCCTGACCGCTCGTTGTTCACGGGTCATCAGGTAAAGCAGCGCAGTCTGGTTTTCAGCTACCCAGCCCGCTACCGTTTTCTCCTCAAGGATTTGCTGATTACTCAGCGCACCGCTGGCAATCTGTAACACCGCCGTGGCAGCCAGCGCAAAAATCGCCAGCGCGAGCATCACTTCCAGCAAGGTAAATCCGCGCTTCATGGCATCCTCTCATCACATTGATTGAGGGATAACGCGCCATCGTGCGCCAGCTTTACCGCCCAACATGCGTTTTGCGCCGCCGAGTAGAAGCGCAGCGTAAACGGCGTGGCGGGTTCAAAAGGCGAAAAACGGATCTGCGGCGTCTTCTTTTTCGCCTCTTTTTGCAGCTCCAATTCAATATCGTGCAGCGTCAGGCGACGACGCTGCAGCTCCAGCGCATATTCCTTCTGCCACATATCACTTCCGGGTTGTAACAGCATCTGCACCTGTTTCGGCACCGTAACCTGTGCCGATAACCGGGTCGCAGAAACGGGTAACCACTGCCCCTGACGACGCTGCATAAACTGGTATCCCGGCGGGTCGATTAACACACCGAGTGTCTGCCCTTCAATCACTGCCCTGTCCTTAAACTGCGCAAAGCGAGTCAGAAAATCCTGCGCCGCTTTTTTCGCGGGCGATTCAGAATCGGTCGCAAACGTCTGTACCACGCCCGCACTGGCAAGGCCGATAAGGAAAATCACCAGCATGATTTCCAGAAGTGTGAATCCGCGTTCAGGCACTGCTTACTGAAACTCCTGCAAATTCCAGTTACCGATATCTGCGCCAGCGCCTTCCCCATTTTCCTGACCATCCGCCCCCAGGGTGTAAACATCAAACAGTCCTTTTTCACCCGGGCTGAGATACTGATAATCATTGCCCCACGGATCTTTTGGCAGTCGTTTAATGTACCCACCGGTACGGTAGTTACGGGAATCCGCCATATTGGCCGGTTGCTGGATCAGCGCCTCAAGCCCCTGTTCTGTGGTCGGATAACGCCCGTTATCCAGTCGGTACATATCCAGCGCATTCTCCAGCGCCACGATATCGCTGATGGCTTTTTGCCGATCCGCTTTCTCTTTGTTGCCCAACAGGTTAGGCACCACCAGACTTGCCAGGACGCCAAGAATAACAATCACCACCATCACTTCCAGCAGGGTAAAACCTGCCCGTGGTTTTTGTGTGCGGGATAACGAATTCATGTGATAACTCCGTAAATTACATTCCAACCATATTGTTCAGTTGCAGCATCGGTTCGAGGATGGCGATGACGATAAACAGCACCACGCCCGCCATCATCACCACCAGCGCCGGTTCAAACAGCCCTAACGCCAGCCCCACCTGGGTATCAAATTCCCGTTCCTGGTTGACTGCGGCCTGCTCAAGCATGGTTTCCAGTTCGCCGCTCTGTTCGCCGGAGGCGATCATGTACAGCATCATCGGCGGGAACAGGCGCAGATCCGCCAGCGCGGCGCGCAGGCTGCTTCCTTCGCGGACGCGATCTGCCGCCAGCAGCAGTTGTTGCTCGACATAACGATTTGCCGACACGGCGGCGGCGGTCTGAATGCCTTCCAGCAGCGGAACACTGCTGGCGGTGAGGATGCTTAATGTGCGGGAAAAACGCGCCGTATTCAGTCCGCGCGCAACACGCCCCGTCACGGGCAAACGCAGCAAGGTTTTATCCCAGCGCAGGCGCATCGCAGGATTTTTGAGTAGCCGTTGCCCCAACACCAGAAGCCCCAGCAAACCCGCCAGCCAGTACACGCCGCTGGTCTGTAACGTGTCGCTCATGGCGATGAGCATTCGGGTGGAGGCAGGCAGCGCGTGTCCGAGATGATCAAACTGTTCGATAATTTTCGGCACTACTGCCGTCAGCAAAATAGTGACCACGCCCGTTGCCACCACCAGCAGTACCAGCGGGTAGAGCATGGCCTGCAGCAGGCGTGATTTCAGGCGCTGTCGCTGTTCGGTGTAATCCGCCAGGCGATTGAGCACCACGTCGAGATGTCCGGATTTTTCTCCGGCAGCGACCATCGAACAAAACAGGGAGTCAAAGACGCGGGGATGTTCGCGCAGGCTGTCCGACAGGGTATAACCTTCCTGAATCCGGCTGCGCAGCGCCATTCCGAGGCTTTTTACATGCAGTTTTTCACTTTGCTCACTGACCGCCTGTAAGCAGGTTTCCAGCGGCATTGCTGCCTGCACCAGCGTTGCCAGTTGGCGTGTGAACAGCGCCAAATCTGCCGCCGCCACGCGACGATGTGCATGCCGCCGACGCTGCAACATTCCCCCTGTCGAAGCATTCAGCCGGGCTTCAATGTGCACGGGGATAAGCTCTTTACCACGCAACAATTGACGGGCATGACGCGCGGAATCCGCCTCAATCATTCCTTTGGTTTTGCGACCATTACGCTCCAGCGCCTGATAGTAAAACAGTGCCATTACGCCTCCATGGTTACCCGCAGAACTTCATCGAGAGAGGTTTCTCCGGCGAGCACTTTCTCAATGCCGTTGCTGCGGATACCCGCAGAGTGTTGCCGGACATAACGTTCCAGCTCCAGTTCCCCGGCCTGACGGTGGATCAAATCACGCAATGTGGCGTCCACCACGATCAGCTCATGGATGGCAGTACGTCCGCGAAAACCTTTGTGATTACAGGCGGGACAGCCCTGCGGATGGTACAGCGTGACGGTTCGCGCATCGGTAATCCCCAGCAGGCGTTTTTCTTCGTCGGTGGCAGGCGCGGACTGGCGGCAATCGGGACACAGCGTGCGAACCAGTCGCTGCGCCATCACGCCCGTCAGACTGGAAGAGAGCAGGAAAGGCTCAACGCCCATATCCTGCAAACGCGTGATCGCCCCCACCGCCGTGTTGGTATGCAGCGTGGAAAGTACCAGGTGTCCGGTCAGTGAAGCCTGAACAGCGATTTCTGCGGTTTCGGTATCGCGGATTTCACCGACCATCACCACATCCGGGTCCTGACGCAAAATCGCGCGCAGGCCACGGGCGAAGGTCATGCCGACGCGGGTGTTAACCTGCGTCTGACCGATCCCTTCAATCATGTATTCGATAGGGTCTTCAACCGTGAGAATGTTACGCGAGTGGTTGTTCAGCTCCTGCAATCCAGCATACAGCGTGGTGCTTTTGCCGGAACCGGTCGGCCCCGTCACCAGAAAAATGCCGTGCGGTTTGTGTAACAGCTGGCGCAACTGCGCAGTCAGTTCGAGACTTAAACCCAGACGCTCCAGCGTCAGGCGAGCCTGGTTTTTGTCCAGCAGTCGCAGCACCACCCGTTCCCCCCAGGCGGAAGGCATGGTGGAGACACGCACGTCAATCGCCCGACCGCCCAGCAGCAGCGCAATGCGCCCATCCTGCGGTACGCGTTTTTCGGCGATATCCAGCCGTGCCATCACCTTAATACGCGATACCAGCAGCGAGGCCAGTTTGCGCCCCGGACGCAGCATTTCATGTAGTGTGCCGTCAACACGAAAACGGATCACCAGACTCTTTTCAAACGTCTCGATGTGGATATCCGAAGCGCCTTCTTTAATCGCCTCTGCCAACATGGCGTTGATCAGTTTGATGATTGGCGCATCGTCGTCACTTTCCAGCAGATCTTCCGTTTCCGGTAGTTCTTCTGCGAGAGTAAAAAAGTCCTCAGCAGAACCGAGATCTTCCATCAGCTGGCGGGCCTCGGAAGAGTCCCGCTGCCAGACCGCATTCAGCCGCTGTTCAAATTCGGCCTCGTCGATTTGCCTCAGCGTAAAAGACGCGTTCAGCCCCCGCTGCAGCTCCTGCAAAACAGAGAGCGACAACGGATGAACATGGAGGATCTCCAGCGACGCTTCGCACCATGCCACCAGGCTAAACCGACGGCTGAAACTGTAGGGCAGACGCACGGTGTTAGCGGTGGTTTCCTGTGCTACAGGCACCATTAACGCGTTCTCCCGGCATTAAGGAACGCGCGAACTTCTGGCGGTAGAGCCTGATTTTGCGCTGGCAGTACCGGCTGCGCGGTGTGCGGCATCAGGCTCAAGCCCTGCTCATCGCGGTAGATTTGCTCAGCGCGCATATAGTTATATTTGCGCTGCGACACGCCGTCTGCCGCCATACCGTCACGCAGAATGGTCGGGCGGATAAACACCATCAGGTTACGTTTTTCTTTTTTATCCGCCGTCGATTTAAACAGGTTACCAATCAACGGGATATCGCCCAGCAGCGGCACTTTCGCCACGCTTTCTCCCGCCTGGTCGTCCATCAGACCGCCAAGCACGATCAGCTCACCATCGTTAGCCAGCACGGTGGTTTTCAGTTTGCGCTCGCCAAACACGACATCGAGGCTGGTCTGTCCTTCCACCTTCGACACTTCCTGCTCAATCACCATCTGTACCGCGTTTCCTTCGTTAATCTGCGGCGTGACTTTCAGCATGATGCCGACTTTTTTCCTCTCTACCGTATTGAAAGGATTGCTGTTATTGGAGCCAACGGTAGATCCAGTTAATACCGGAACGTCCTGGCCCACCATGAAGAAGGCTTCCTGGTTGTCCAGCGTGGTGATGCTCGGCGTGGAGAGCACGTTCGAGCTGGAGTCGTTTTTGACCGCCTGTACCAGCGCCATCCAGTCGCCTTTCACCACGCCAACCGCCGTACCGCTAAAGCCAGAAAGAAGCTGAGCAAGCGTGGAGAGATCGCCGTTAGTATCCGGATTTATGGTGGTAGCGCCGTTTTCACTGATCACCGTGGAGCCTTTCTGCGGTTTTGCCTGAGAAATCGCTGCGCCCAGCGTACCAATAGGGATCTGCGTACCGTTAGCAAACTGCATTAATCCGGCATCTTTCGACGCCCACTGCACGCCGAAATTGATATTACTGCCTTCGGCAACTTCCACGATCAACGCCTCGACATGTACCTGAGCACGGCGAATATCCAGTTGTTCAATCACGCTTTGCAGCGACTGCATGATGTCCTGCGGCGCGGTAACAATCAGGGCATTACTGTGTTTGCTGGCGGCGATGGAGACAACCTCACGCCAGCTACCGACCGTGCCTTCCGCCTCTTCTTTAGCCGCCGTGAGCGTGCCGCTGACCTGCTTCAGCACATCGACCAGATCTTCGGCTTTGCTGTATTTGAGATAGAAAACCTGGCTGTTGCCGCTGCGTTCCATTTCTGAGTCCAGCCGACGGATCAGGCGGCGCATTTTGTCCCGCGTGGCCGGGTCACCACTGACAATCACACTGTTGGTGCGTTCGTCGGCGACAATTTGAGATTTCAGCGTCGCAGGCTGGTTCTCGCCGCTGTTTTTAGTCAGGCTTTCCAGCACGCGGGCGATTTCCGAAGCAGAGGCGTTATCCAGCGGGATCACCTCTTCAGTGCGATTACCCGCGTGATCCACACGCTGGATCACTTCCGTCAGCCGCTCCACGACGGAGGCGCGCCCGGTGAGCATAATCACGTTGGAGGGATCGTAATTAACAACGTTGCCTGAGCCTGCGCTGTCGATCATCTGGCGCAGAATCGGTGCCAGTTCGCGTACCGAAACATTACGTACCGGCACGACTTTGGTGACCATTTCATCGCCCGCGTAGTTGTCGCTGCCTTCACCAACCAGCGGCAGCGGCTCGACTTTCGCGGCACTGGATTTCACCACCTTCAGCACGTCGTTTTCCATCGGTACGACCGCATACCCCTGTGCTTCCAGCAGGTTAAGGAATAGCTGGTAATACTGGCGTTCATTGAGCGGGGTCATGGTGCGAATACTCACTTTCCCCTGTACGCCCGGCCCCATAATGATGGTTTTATTAAGGTTAGCGCCGACGGTTTCGATGAACGATTTCAGGTCGGTATCTTTAAAATTAGCGGTGAAAGTGGCTTCTTCCGCCCAGACCGGTGAACTGCATAATGCCGCTGCCAGCACCAGCGGCAGTAAACGCTTTTTTGTTTTGAGGCCAGTTGTCTTCTTACGCCAGACCGACAACGTCATATCACGCCAAAACACGATGAATGATTCTCCTGGATTAAATGCGGTTAGCGCAGCGCGATGGAAATGTCGTGGCGCGCACCCTTGCGTAAAACCGTAAGTTGAATGGAATCCATTGAAGGTAACTGCCGCATCAGAGCAATCATTGCTCGTGGATCAGTGAAATCCTGCTGATTTAGCGCAATGGCGATATCGCCTTCCTTAAAACCGCTGGCATCGAACAGAGAACGATCTGCCCCCGGTTTCACTGCATAACCGACAATCCCTTCCTTACGCACAGGCGTAAGCTGGATATAGTTAAAAATTTTCTGCGGATCTTTCGCCAGTGCCTGACGCACGGCAGCCGGGATCTCAACTGGCGCACTGACAGCAGGTTCAGCAACAGCTTGCTTTGCTTCGTCACTGACAGCTTTTTTGTTGGTCACGGCAACGGTGGAACGCTCCTCTTCAGCCAGGCTCAGGCGCTCTATTTTTCCCTGATAGCGCAGCATCACATGGTCGCGGTTGATTTCCTCAATCACTGCGTTGTGCGAGCCAAGCGTTTCACCCTGCAAATAGACCTGCTGTTTACCACCTTCTTCAATAACCGCGCCGGGTCTGGCACCAAAGGCGATCCCACGCAACACCACATTAAGACGCGTTTCGGCCACAGGTGCAGGTTCGGGTTGTTTTACCGGCGTGGCGACGGGCTGATATTTGCCAAACCAGTTTTGCTGGCTGATTAATTGCACGTCATTTTTATCGAACGCTTTTTCATCCGCACGGAGCGGTTTATTCGCCGATGGGGAAACCGCCGTATATTCCGCAGAAAAGGAGAAATAGCGCCAGAGTGAATGCGCCACTTTTGCAGAAATAATAAGCAGCATCAGCCAGAACATCCCGCGTGCAATTTTGCGCAGATGCTCTTTGTCTGTATTAAGAGATTGTCTCTGGTTAAGAGTGTGACGAATTTTTGTCAGCCATTGAATGAGATAAATTCGTGCGTCACGAAAAACAACCCGCGCCAATTTATATCTACCCGACGTTATGCTTTGACTATTCCACAGGTGGTACGATCCAGTTTCCGCTGATACTGGTTACCTGTACGTGTATCATTAATCGTTATGCTGTAATTAATTCCCTCGGTGATCATTAATTTCACCGTTGGGTCAGCGCACATTTGTCGTTGATAGCTGGTTAAAAAGGCGTCAGGTGTCTGCGTGGTCTGAGTACCCGATTCGCTGATAATGGTCATTTTTACCGTCGTGCCACTACTTTGCGCCAGCACTAAGGTATATCCCGCAGATTTAATCGGCAGGTTTTGGCTGATATTTTGCGCCTGTTTTTTCGCCAGTAAACTGGCATTTTCATTATGGCTGGCACAGCCACTTAATAATCCTGTAACGCTCAACAATAGCGATATTAATACCCTCCCTGGCATTTGTTTTATCGACATGGTAAATAATCTCTAAGGTTATTAATAAGAGTTAAAATGTCACTTTGATAATGACGTGGTTATCATTAAAACAATGCCTGTAGATAAAGTGTTGCTATACCGCCCAGACTTAAACACGGTCCAAAAGGCAGTGTGGTTGATCCTCTTTTTGTAATAACGGCATATATCAGGCCGCAGCATGAGGCGATTAAAGCAACATTGGGCAGTGATAATGCCCCCACCCAGCCACCTAACGCAGCGAAGAGTAATACATCGCCCATGCCTAATGCTTCTTTACGCAGAACTATTCCGGCTATCCAGCGCAGGGAGTAAAAAGTGATAAATCCCACCAGTACGCCGGTAACTGCGTCTTGTAGCGTTAACGGACTCTGTTGCGCCCATGCTGCAATCAGCCCGGTCCACAATACGCCCTGAGTAAAAACATCGGGCAGCCATTGGTTGTCGAGGTCAATGACGCTCGCGGCAATCAGCCAGGCGGATAATATCATCACCGCCAGCCCCCATCCACTTTCTGGCCACACCAGACTCGCCAGCAAAAAAGTGAGTGCTGTCAATAACTCAACCAGCGGATAACGCTTGCTGATTTTCGCCTGACAGTCGCGGCAGCGCCCTTTGAGCATCAACCATGAGAGCAGCGGAATATTGTCACGAACGCGGATGGTCTGCTGGCAATGCGGACAGTGCGAACGCGGTAGCGCAAGGCTTATTTTTGACTGCGCACTCGGCATTTCACCATGAAACTCCGCCATTTGTTGGCGCAGCATGATGGGGTAACGCCAAATCACCACATTCAAAAAACTGCCGATGATCAATCCTCCGACGGTTGCCAGTATGGGCATCGCCGCAGGGTATTGCTGAAAAACATCAAAAAGCATGGTTAAAGGTTATTTGTTGTAACTTGCCGGATGCGGGCCTGCGGGTGTATGCCATACGGCTTTCCTTCAGGCCCGATGCGCCTTATTTCATGCCGGATGCGGCGCGAGCGCCTTATCCGGCATACAGGCTTACTCAGCTGACATCTTATGCTCGGTAACCTGATTAATGGTTTCCGGCCCTTGCTGCGGTTTCGGCAGATTAAGCGCCGCCAGTGTCTCGTAAGCCGACTGGCTCACACCGCCCTCGAAGTTCATCTCGCTCGCTCCCGGCAACTGGTAAGCATTCGCGCCCGGATTCCATTTCTTAAAGAACTCCGAAAGATCCGTCTGGGCGACCCAGGATGCACACAGCATCAGCTTGTCGGCAGCGTTACCGTTGGATTCGGCACAGTAATTTCTTTCGCCAAACTTGGTTTTGCCAACCTCATCGCCGCGTGCTTTACGGTGCATCAACTGGAACAGGTTCCAGCCTTTCATCCCTTCACGATCGCTGTAGAACTTAGGCAGGTCACCTTCTGGATACCACTGTTTGATATCAAAGTTTTTCTCTGCCCACTCTTTCAGCTGTGCGTACATCAGCAGACGGTCACCCGCACCGCCGCGCGCCCATGCCTGACCGTTGCTCTCCTCCAGATATTCCGGCGCGACGGTAATGTCGTCAGCGACACGGTTCATCTTGCCGAGATAGCGATCCTGCATGTACAGCGCCAGCACGTTGTTCGCTACTTCAGTTGCGCCAGGAACAGTCAGCGGCGTTTCGGCGGCGTTGTGACCAACTTCGTGCCAGATCAGCCAGTCGTTCAGCGGCGTCGTCGGCAGCGTGGTGCTGTTCGTCGAGAAGCTGCTGTTCATTACCGGATAACCAGAGTGCGCATCACCGATGGAGATCTGCACATCGTTGGTGAAACGATGCTTGTGGCCCGTCAAGTTTTTATAGGTAAACATCCGGTGCTTACCGTCTTCATCATTACGACCGTAGAAGTCATTCATCGAGCTGGCAAAGGTATCCAGATCTTTAGCGAATTCTGCTACGCCACCAGTGAAATTGCTGGCCTCAAGGTTCTTCTTCGGCGTGGTGTAGACGAAAGCGTCTGACTCCAGCTCGCCCAACGGCGCAGGGGAGTTCAGAGCGTTTTTCCATGCGCCATCTTTATAGAACGGCGCTTTCACCACACCAGTAAAGGTGAATTCGGCTGACTCATTCTGTGGGCTGTTGCCCTTGATATAAATCAGACCACCGTAAGGAACCGTAAACTTCACCTCACCATTGGCTTTCAGCTCATAGGTTTTCGTCACTTTTGGCGGACGGTTCAGAGCGACTTCATGCTTCTCACGTCCGGTAAGGTCGTCGGCCAGCGCCACGGTGACAGTCACAGGAACTGATGCAGAAGACTCAATGGTGACCTCTTTCTGAGCCGGAGCCCATAGGCCAGTAGACTGCATGTTACCCGCAAACCATTTGGTCGGATTCGAGTACAGGCTGATGGTTTCAGTAACCTTCTTACCTTCTGCCGATACCGCTCCCGGATACTTCTCGACATCAACTTTGATGTTCAGATCCCACCAGGAACGACCCAGCATCAGGCGCGTCAGCGGTTTTTCCATATAGTTGAGCGGATAGCTCGGGTTCATCATGCCCGCTTTATTAACGCTCTTCTCGCCGTAGATCATGTTGTTATCGACCAGCGATTTTTTCAGCTCATCAGAACACTGCGTGCCGCCAGTATAGGCATCGTTGGCGTAGCAGTTCAGGAACTCGGTGAACGTTTTAAAGCCCAGCTCGTCATCCTTGTCGTTTTCATAGCGATATTCAATTTTATTCCACAGCCAGACCGACATGTTCTGGTACAGACGTTCCAGATCGACGCTGCTCAGACGCTCACCTTTGCGACCATTGGTCCGGAAGTAGAGCTCATGCTGATACAGACGCTGAATGTTGGTGCCTAAATCCGCAGCCTGCACCATCGCTTTTGCCGTGTCGGCGTTAAGGCTTAGTTGCGTATACTGTGGAACATACATGCCACCAGTAACCGGAACCCCCGTGCCAGGACGATATTCCAGACAGTTGACCTCGTAGTGGTAAGTTGGGTCCTTACACTCCTTTAATCCAGGAAACTTCTCAAAGATTTTTGCCTTCGCAGCCTTCAGAGAATCCTCTGTTTTATGATCGGCCTCATCAATAAAGGCATAACGCGTTTCCTGTTTGCCATCTACATCTTCCAGCCAGCTGGCAACTTCCAGCTTCGGTTTGTCATCAGGTTTGTTTTCTACCTGATATTTCCACTTAACTTCCCCTGTCTTACTATCGATGGTGTACGGCAGCGCACCATCTACGGCAGGATAACGTTCATAGACCCAAATGCCCGTTGCGCGCTGCTGACGAACGCGGTTCGGATACCCTTGCGGATCGTTATTTACTACCGACTTGTTCAGTGCCATCGACAGACCTGCGGCATCAAGCAGACGTACAAAGCCAGACGCGCTCTCTTCCTTAAGATTGCTCATCACGTTTTCCATGATCAGCACCGATCCACCTTTGTTCAGATAGGCGATCAGATCGGTCACATCCTGCTGAGTCAGCTTCGGTTTGCTGGTATCTGCTCGCAGCGGGATTGCATAAGGATCGTTACCAACCTGAGTCACATATTCAAAGCCGTTAAGGATCAGCAGCGGCATTTCCTGCGGGTCGAGATCGCCATAGCTACTTAAATGCTCAACAGAGATACCCGCAAAATCCGGATGAAAGCCGAACTCAGCGCTGTTTCCTGTAACCTGACCATGACGTTTGAAATAGACAGTATCCAGGTTGGTACCTACGGTCATGCTGGCTTTCGCGTCCGGCGTCCATTTATCGTCGGACAGATAGCGCAACACGTTCTGCATAAAGTGCTTCATATCATTAGAATCACTGTTACGCGTACACTGACCGTTTTTATCAACACCGCCTTCCCAGCTGTAACCGTTCGGACAACGCAAAATGCTGTTGTAGTGCGGGTTACCGATAACCATCAGTTTGCCCTCACCGACTTGCCCCAGCGAAATAAACGGCAGGTTAAAGGTGGCGGTATCGCGCGTAACGTTTTCCGGCTCAACGAGAGAAGGCGCTTCCGTAATGTACGCCAGCTCGTTTTTATCCCAGGCGCGTTTTTCGCCGAAGGCCAGCCAGTAGTTTTTATCATTACGCGCCATCAGAATCGGGAATGCCGCGTTGGAGATATTCACCACTGCCTGACCGCGCGCATTACCGGTGCTGCCATAGAAGTTGGTAGAGTCATGGAATACATGGAACTTGCTGACAGATTTGTAGTTCGTATCCACACCCCACAGCTTGTTAATAACGCCCTGAATCTGGCCGTCATTAACATTGCGTGCTGTCAACGAGAACCAACGCTGAGAGTTGCAGCCCCCAAGGGAGTCACAAATCGCCGTATCAATCTCTTTAGCCTGCCCGGATTCAAACTGCTCAAGAAATTCGTTTGTCCGCTCAAAGGTTTGATCGCCTTCGCTCAACGCCTCGCCATTGGATAACGAGAGATTGATAATCTCGTTGATTACGTTGGGATACTCGGCAAAGACCTTGCGCACTACGTCCGGCACTTCACGCTCATCATTTTTTCCGGCCTGGGAGTAACGATGAATAAGCTGATCAATATTCGCGCCGCGAACTTCGTCACCCAGTTCAGTCAACGCAATGGTCGACTTATTGCCGCGCACTGAGCCCAGTTCAAAGGTGTCGATACCAAAGGAGATGGTTTCGCCCCAGCTGAAGTTGAATTTGCCGTTTTCGCCAGTTACGCCACGGCCTGAGCTGGTGTAGTAATTTACGCCAACCACACCATTGCCCATGCTATCCACCAGTCGGCCTTCGGAAAGAATGATTTCAGTGGGTTGATACTGATAAAACTGTTCCGCGTTAGCCGACACGAAGGACGCGTTCAGATCCGGTTTTGTTCCCGGCGTGGTGACAGGCACGACCGGTGAGGTATGAGTGGATGGCGCTTTATCGGTCGCAGCATTGTTTTCCACCTCTTCATTGACCAGCTTTTTGAACTCTTCCGGTGCCAGATCGATTTGCTTATACAGCGAGTCGAAACGTTTACTCTCGATCACCGAGGAGAACGTCAGGCAAACCTGTTCTGTATCCGCCGGACAGCTGTTACTGGACGTTACCAGCGAAACCGCATTGCTTTTCTTGTCATCGGAAGCTGCCAGTTCTTGCGCGTCCTCAAGACTAAACGACACTTTTTCAACCGCACGCAGGCTACGCGCAGCTTCTGACTGGGTGTCGAAGGTAGCAATTGTCGTGTTGTTCCCTGCCACACAGGTGACTTTGTCGCCTGGCGTAAAGGTAAAGCCATCGCTGGATTCACCATTACAAGTAGCACCAGTTATCCGCTGGCTTCCGCCCAGGGTCAGATAACCCGTTTTCGTAGGAACAGGTTCTGGCTCCGGTTCTGGTGTTGGCTCAGGATCAGGTGTCGGTTCCGGCGTAGGTTCTGGGTCCGGCGTTGGCTCAGGCGTCGGCTCCGGGTTTGGTGTTGGATCAGGTTTCACTTCCGGCAAAGACCCTGTTCCAGAATCTACAGGCGGCGTATCGGAGGAAGATCCGGAGCCACCGCCATCACAACCGGCTAACAGGGTTGCACTCAAAATAGCCGCTAAAAGCGATTTCTTATATTTAAATTTCTTATTCATTAATAACGCAAGTGACAAAACAAAGTTAAAAGATTCGTAACCGGGGAAATAGTTTTATGCTTTATCTTCTTTAATAACTTCCTCCATTCTTAAGAAAACGGCATCATTGATAGAAAAACAGGTGAAATTTATAAGAATAACCCCTATTCGATGTCTGGCTGGTTATTTTTACGAAATTTCAATAAACAAAAAATCAACAACTTTTCACAACGTAACTATATAAATTTGTTGGTAGTTTTAACGATTAAGATTGCAAAAGCAACAGATAGAACGGTGTTTGCTCATCAAGCGAACATAATTAATACTGACTTGTTTTGCGTGATAAAAAAACAGATGTTCTCACGCTTTTAATTATTTAGCAGGTTATCTGAACGCAAAACATTATTGCCACATGGATAATAAAGCGGGAAATAATTTTCCATTAATAAGACAGAGTAATGTAAACGAAGCCGGATGATATTAACGATCATCCGGCTTTATTGACTTACGAAACTAACATCCCGGTAAACACATACGCCTGCAACAGCGTGATAATGCCGATCACACTGGCAAAGATCAGACTGTGCTTCACGGTGTAGCGGAACAGTTCAGATTCTCGGCCCACCATGCCCGTCGCGGCGCAGGCCACGGCGATAGATTGCGGGGAAATCATCTTGCCAGTTACGCCGCCGCTGGTATTTGCTGCCACCAGCAGAGTGTCAGAGACGTTGATTTGCTGCGCCGTGGTCGATTGCAGTGAACCAAACAGGGCGTTAGAGGAGGTGTCCGAGCCGGTAAGGAATACGCCCAGCCAGCCGAGAAACGGTGAGAAAAACGGGAACATCACGCCTGTACCTGCCAGTACCAGCGCCAGCGTGGTGGACATGCCGGAATAGTTGGTGACGAAGGCGAACGCCAGCACCATGCCAATCGACAATATCGGCCACTTCAGACTAATTAGCGTTTCGGCAAAGACGCCAATCCCTTTCTTGATGCCCACGCCGAGGATGAAGATAGAGATAATCGCCGCAATAAAAATAGCGGTGCCGCCAGCCGAGAGAGGGTCGAATTTAAACACCGCATCCATTGGCGTTGGTTGGGCGACAATGGGTGCCGCTTTCAACACTTGTTGATGCAAATGAGGGATCTGGAAATTAATCACCAGTGAATAAAACGCGCCGCCCGGAGCAAATAACGCTTTAAACGGCTTCATGGTCCAGATGGTGACCAGCACCGTTAAGATTAAAAACGGTGACCACGCACGAATGATTTGCCCCAGACTATATTCTGAAGGCACGGGACCGCCAGAAGATGGTTTATTCACCACCATCGCACCTGCGGATTGTCCCATGCTGATTGCCGTTTCGGTATTTTTCGGCCGCCAGACTTTAAGGAATAAAGCGAGTGAGACGATACTCACCAGCGCCGAAGTAATATCCGGCAGTTCCGGACCAATATAGTTAGAGGTAAAGAACTGCGTGACAGCGAAGCTTCCCCCAGCAACCAGCGCCGCTGGCCACGTCTCTTTCACCCCTTTCCAGCCGTCCATCATTGCTACCAGCCAGAACGGCACAAGAACCGACAGGAACGGTAACTGACGTCCCGCCATTGCGGCAATGTGGAACGGATCGATTCCCGTTACCTGACCGGCGACCAGAATCGGCACGCCCAACGCACCAAACGCCACCGGCGCAGTGTTGGCAATCAGACACAGCCCCGCCGCGTATAACGGTTTGAAGCCCAGGCCCACCAGCAGCGCACCGGTAATCGCCACCGGCGCACCAAAGCCAGCCGCCCCTTCCAGCAGCGCGCCAAAGGAGAAACCAATCAGTAACACCTGCAAACGCTGATCGTCAGTGATGGAGATAACCGAGCTGCGGATAATATCGAACTGACCGCTGGCAACGGTTAATTTATAGAGGAACACCGCCGCAACAATAATCCACGCAATAGGCCATAATCCATAAATAAAGCCATAGCCCGCAGCAGCAAATGCCATATCAATCGGCATTTTAAAGGCGAATATCGCAATCAGAATAGATAATATAAGGGTTATTGCTCCGGCGACATGTCCTTTCAGACGTAATACCGCGAGTGCAACGAAGAAGAATATTATCGGGATCAGGGCGACCAGAGCGGATAGCCCCAGTCCTCCCATCGGCATATACATTTGGGTCCAGGTAACCATATTGTTCAGTCTCTTATTATCTTTATATGCTTGATATACTTAAGGTTGTAATAAGCAAAAGAGGACTGAACTGTAAAATATAGGCGTTATACTTTACAGCAACAGTACGCTGCTAACGCAATTGCTACCTCTGGCATAACAAGTATATCGGGTAAGGGTTTCTGTTCCGCACACGCAGGCGCAGAATATCGTTAAGATGTCCATATTGTTGTTTTAGGCCCGCTAGTAATGCGCTACGGGTATTTAATATTGTTAAACCCTGATAATCGCTCCGGTTATTTCCGGGATAAATGTACTACCGCAGTTACTATCATAGCCCCGACAATAAAACTTGCCGGGGCTTTTTTGACGCTATTAATGACTTTCTTTTTCGCGTAAACGCCAGGCGTGTAATAACGGTTCGGTATAGCCGTTTGGCTGTTTCACGCCGAGGAAGATTAAATCGCTGGCAGCTTTAAAAGCACACGAGTTAGCGAAATTCCCCGCCATCGGACGATAAGCCGGATCGCCAGCGTTTTGCTGATCAACCACTTTCGCCATATTCTCCAGCGACGCCTGCACCTGTTCTTTGGTCAGAATACCGTGACGTAACCAGTTGGCGATATGCTGGCTGGAGATACGCAACGTTGCACGGTCTTCCATCAGCGCCACATTGTGAATATCCGGCACTTTTGAACAACCAATCCCCTGCTCCACCCAGCGCACCACGTAACCCAGAATCCCCTGCACGTTGTTATCCAGCTCTTGTTGGATCTCTTCCACTGACCAGTTAGCGTTTTCAGCCACCGGAATAGTCAGCAGATCGTCCAGCAGCGGTTCAAATTCAGCATTGAACTCGCTCTGGGCAATGTTGGCTTGCACGCTCTGTACGTTGGTTTGGTGGTAGTGCAGCGCATGGAGCGTAGCGGCAGTTGGCGACGGAACCCAGGCCGTGTTTGCCCCGGCACGCAGTTGGTCGCCCTTCTGGCTGTACATGTCTGCCATCAGGTCCGGCATTGCCCACATGCCTTTACCGATTTGCGCTTTACCGCGCAGCCCACAGAACAGGCCGGAAAGCACGTTATTACGCTCGTAGGCTTTGATCCAAGGCGTCGATTTCATCTGATTTTTACGCAGCATCGGGCCAGCTTCCATCACCGAATGCATTTCATCGCCGGTACGGTCGAGGAAACCGGTATTGATGAACGCCACGCGGTTGCGCGCCTGAGCGATACAGCTACGCAAGTTCAGCGAGGTCCGACGTTCTTCATCCATAATGCCCATTTTCAGGGTATTCGGTGCCATACCGAGCATTGTCTCAATGCGGGTAAACAGTTTGTTGGCGAACGCCACTTCCTGCGGACCGTGCATTTTCGGTTTCACAATATAGACGCTGCCAGTGCGCGAGTTTTTCTGCACTTTTAAATCATAGAGGGCAATCGCGCCAGTCATGACGCCATCAAGAATGCCTTCCGGGATTTCATTGCCTTCGCTGTCCCAAATCACAGGAATAGTCATCAAATGACCCACGTTGCGGATAAACAGCAGCGAGCGTCCGTGCAGAGAAATTTCAGAGCCATCGGCGGCGGTGTAATGACGATCGTCATTCAGTTTACGCACGATTTGTCGACCGTTCTTCTCCATTTTCTCTTGCAGAGTCCCCTGCATCAGGCCCAGCAGGTTGCGGTACAGCAGGATTTTATCTTCCGCATCAACCGCCGCGACCGAATCTTCGCAGTCGAGAATAGTACTGATGGCCGCTTCGACGATAACATCGTTGATATGCGCCGGATCGTCTTTGCCAATCCGCCCGTTGGCATCAATTTGCAGTTCAATATGCAGGCCGTTATTTTTCAGCAAAATGCAGGTCGGCGCAGCGGCATCGCCACGGTAACCGACAAACTGCGCCGGGGTACGTAACGTGGTTTCTTTACCATTTTTCAACTGGATGCGTAATTGTTTATCGACCACCTTAAACGCCAGCACATCCTGATAGCTGCCGTTTTCCAGCGGTAGAGATTCATCGAGGAAACGCCGAACCCAGGCGATAACCTGCTCACCGCGCTGCGGATCGTAGCCGCTGACCATCGCCCCTTCCTGCGGGATGATGTCGCTGCCGTATAACGCATCGTACAGTGAGCCCCAGCGAGCGTTCGCCGCGTTCAGCGCGTAGCGGGCGTTCATTGCCGGAACCACCAGCTGTGGCCCCGCCTGGCTGGTGATTTCGCTGTCAATGCCCGTGGTTTCCACCGTCACGCGCTCCGGTTGTGGCACCAGGTAGCCCAGTTCACGCAGGAAAGATTTATAGGCCTCTTTATCTTTAACCGGCCCCGGATTGCTGCGATGCCACTCATCAAGCGCCGCCTGAATGCGATCGCGTTCTGCCAGCAACTGACGATTTTCTGGTGCCAGATCGTGAACGATCTCATCAAAATTGCGCCAGAACGCCGCAGTGTCCAACCCTGTTCCCGGTAAAACTTCTTCATCCACAAAACGTTTAAAATTGGCGTTAATGCGTAAACGGCCCTGGGTTATGGTTTGACTCATTGTTTATCTCCTCGTTTTCGCTTATTTCGCCAACACCGCTGCTGCCACTTTCGCGACCTGCGCATCCTGTGCTCCGGTTAAACCAGAAACGCCCACGGCACCAATAATTTGCCCATCCACAACAACCGGTACGCCACCTTCCAGCGACGTCAGTAACGGCGCAGTCACGAACGCGGTACGTCCGTTGTTCACCATCTCTTCATAGCCCTTAGTTTCACGACGCCCCAGCGCGGCGGTACGCGCTTTCTCCTGGGAGATGTAAGCCGCAATCGGCGCGCAATCGTCCATGCGACTTAACGCCAGCAGATGACCGCCGTCATCGGCAACAGCAATGGAAACAGACCAGTTATTTTTCTGCGCCTCTTCCTGACCTGCGGCAATAATTGCACTCGCCATTTGCTGGCTAAGAATGACTTTAGTTTTCATTTTGTTATTCCTTTTCAAGGGCTTGTTCTACAATTTCAATCCAGTGACGCACAGAGGTACGACCGGCGCTCGCCAGATGCGTCTGGCAACCAATGTTGGCGGTGACGATCATTTCCGGTTTGCCGCTTTCCAGCGCATTCATTTTGTTATCCCGCAGCTGGCGCGCCAGATCGGGATGCGTTAACGCATATGTTCCCGCCGACCCGCAGCACAGATGGCTGTCGGGAACGTCCGTTAAGGTAAATCCAAGACGAAGCAACACTTTTTCCACTTCGCCGTTCAGCTTTTGCGCATGTTGTAGGGTACACGGGCAGTGGAAGGCCAGTTTTTTATCGCCGCGAATTGCCAGTTTTTCCAGCGGTTCCTCGCGCAGAAGTTCGACTAAATCGACCGCCAGCTCACTGACCTGACGCGCTTTATCGGCATATAACGCATCGTTTTTCAGCATCTGCCCATACTCTTTAACGAACGCGCCACAACCGCTGGCGGTTTGCAAAATTGCCTCGGCACCTGCTTCAATCGCGGGCCACCAGGCATCAATATTATTTCGCGCCCGCGCCAGCCCTTTCTCTTGCGCATTAAGATGATAGTCCACCGCGCCACAACAGCCTGCTTCGTTAGCTGGCATGACGCTGATCCCCAGACGATCCAGCACTCGCGCGGTTGCCGCGTTGGTGTTGGGCGAAAGCGTAGGCTGGGCGCAGCCTTCCAGCATTAAAACCCGACGCTTATGGCGCAGCGGTGGTCGCGGTTTAGCTTTCACCGTTTCGGCGGGCAGTTTTGCTCTGACCTGTTCCGGCAGAAACGGTCGCAGCACCAGTCCTACCTGCGTCAGCGCACGGAAGACCGCCGGACGCGGCACTACCTGGCGCAATCCTTCGCGCAGCATTCGCTCCGGCAATGGGCGTTTCACTTTCTGCTCGACAATATCACGCCCGATATCCAGCAAATTGTGATAGCGCACACCAGAAGGACAGGTGGTTTCACAATTACGGCAAGTGAGACAGCGATCGAGATGTTCCTGCGTTTTAAGCGTGACGTCGTTGCCTTCCAGCACCTGTTTAATCAGATAGATGCGCCCGCGCGGCCCGTCCAGTTCATCGCCCAGAAGCTGATAGGTTGGGCAGGTTGCGGTACAAAATCCGCAGTGAACACAGGCGCGCAGGATGCTGTCGGCTTCCAGCGCGCGCGCGTTCTGCCGCATCTCTTCAGTTAATTGGGTTTGCATAGCCTGCTCCTCAAAGTTCCGCGTACATGCGACCGGGGTTAAACACGCCGCAAGGGTCGAGCTGCTGTTTAAGCTGCTGGTGATAGCGGAATAAAGGAGCCGGTAGCGGGGCAAAGCCACCATCTCCGGCACTAAAGCGGGTCGCATGACCGCCCGCGTTGCGGGCGATGCGATGGATTTGATTGTCATCGGCTGTCGATTTCAGCCAGTGTAGCGCCCCGCCCCAGTCGATCAGTTGCTCGCCGGGTAAATCTATCATCGGCGCATCGCTGGGTAAGGAAATGCGCCATAAGGTACCTGGTAACGAGAAGAACGGCAGTTGTTGTTCACGCAATTGCTGCCAGAACTGACCCGCAACCTCTTCGCCCCCCAGCAGTTCACGCGCTGCTTTTACCGATCCTTCGCCGCCCTCAAGGCGGATCCACAACGCATTGTCGAAGTAACATAAGCCACTAATGGGTAATGGCTGGAGTTGCCACTGGGCGATTTCATTCATGGCTTCTTGCAGGCTGATTTCCCGACGCAGACTCAGGGTGGCGCGTGGTCGCGGTAACACTTTCATCGAGATTTCAGTGAGCACACCAAGACAACCGTAGCTTCCGGCCATTAATCGCGAGAGATCGTATCCGGCAACGTTTTTCATCACTTCGCCACCAAAACGCAGATGTTTTCCAGTGCCGGTAATGATGCGCGTGCCGAGGACAAAATCGCGGACCGAACCGCTCCACGGACGACGCGGCCCCGCCAGCCCGCAGGCGACCATCCCGCCCCAGGTGGCTTCTTCACCATAATGCGGCGGCTCGCAGGGGAGCATTTGCCCGGCGCTCTCCAGCGCTGCTTCAATCGCCACCAGCGGCGTTCCGGCACGAGCGGTTATCACCAGCTCGGTCGGGTCGTAATTAACAATGCCGCGATGACAACGCACATCTAGCGTTTGCCCGGTGACAGGACGACCTAAAAAGGCTTTGCTATTGCTGCCCTGAATCACCAACGGCGTTTTATCGCTAATCGCCTGATTCACCTGCTCCAGCAGCGCCTGGCTGTAATCACACTCGCGTAGCATCAGAAACGCTCCAGTTCAGGAAAAGGTAAATGACCGTGATGCACATGCATGGCACCAAATTCAGCACAGCGGTGTAGCGTGGGAATGTTTTTCCCAGGGTTCAGCAAACCATCGGGGTCAAACGCCGCCTTGACCGCATGGAAGGTCGTGATTTCATCGCTGTTGAACTGGGCGCACATTTGATTGATTTTTTCTCGCCCGATGCCATGTTCGCCACTGATGCTGCCGCCAACTTCAACGCAGAGTTCGAGGATCTTCCCGCCCAGCTCTTCCGCGCGGGCAAATTCACCGGGTTCGTTGGCATCGAAAAGGATTAACGGGTGCATGTTGCCATCTCCGGCATGAAAGACGTTGGCAACACGTAAATCATATTGCTGCGATAAACGGGCAATGCCTTCCAGTACGCCAGGCAGGGCGCGACGCGGGATGGTGCCATCCATGCAGTAGTAATCCGGGGAGATACGTCCTACCGCCGGGAACGCATTTTTGCGACCGGCCCAGAAACGTACGCGCTCTGCTTCGTCCTGTGCCAGACGGACGTCAGTCGCGCCCGCTTTCAACAAGATGTCGTTAACCCGCTCGCAGTCTTCCTGTACGTCAGACTCCACGCCGTCCAGCTCGCATAACAAAATCGCTTCGGCGTCGACGGGATAACCGGCATGAATAAAATCTTCCGCCGCGCGGATCGACAGGTTATCCATCATCTCCAGCCCGCCGGGGATAATGCCATTGGCGATGATGTCACCAACCGCAAGTCCGGCTTTTTCTACCGAGTCAAAGCTGGCTAACAGAACCCGCGCCACGGGCGGCTTCGGCAGCAGTTTTACCGTCACTTCGGTGGTCACGCCGAGCATACCTTCCGATCCGGTGAACAGCGCCAGCAGGTCAAAACCAGGTGAATCCAGCGCGTCCGATCCAAGCGTCAGTGCCTCGCCGTCCAGCGTTTGCACTTCAATTTTCAGCAGGTTATGTACGGTCAGACCATATTTCAGGCAGTGGACGCCGCCGGCATTTTCAGCCACATTGCCGCCAATGGAACAGGCGATTTGTGAGGAAGGGTCCGGTGCGTAGTAGAGATTATGCGGTGCAACGGCCTGGGAGATCGCCAGGTTACGCACGCCTGGCTGCACGCGCGCGCGGCGACCAACGGGGTTAATGTCGAGGATCTCTTTAAAGCGCGCCATCACCAACAACACACCTTTTTCCAGCGGCAGCGCGCCACCAGAAAGCCCGGTGCCTGCACCACGGGTCACCACCGGTACACGCAGGCGATGGCAGACAGCCAGAATCGCTGTCACCTGTTCCATTTGCTTAGGCAGAACAACCAGTAATGGACGCGTGCGATACGCGCTCAACCCGTCACACTCGTAAGGAATGATCTCCTCATCGGTATGCAGGATCTCAAGTCCAGGGACATGCTCACGCAGTGCCATCAGTACCGATGTGCGGTCGACATCGGGTAAAGCGCCATCAAGACGCTCTTCGTACAAGATGCTCATGAGTAGGCTTCGCTTTGTTGTGTTGTGTGGCAGCTGATTTTTGCGCGCTGCTTCTGTGAACAGTTATTAAGCGGGCTTTTCGTTTTCGTCTATCTCTTTAGCTACCGGTCAGACCATTTTTTTTCCAGCTCTGTGACCTTGTCTTGGTTAACTCAATGTTAAATTGATGTAACATAATCACTTACGTGATGTGCGTGTTTTGCGAGTTAAGAACAGAAAAATTGGTCCTACCTGTGCACGAGGTCCGGGAATGAAAGATGAACGTCGCCCTATTTGCGAAGTGGTTGCAGAGAGTATCGAACGGTTAATTATCGACGGCGTACTGAAGGTCGGTCAGCCGCTTCCCTCGGAACGTCGACTGTGTGAAAAGCTCGGCTTCTCACGCTCCGCACTGCGTGAAGGGCTGACCGTGCTGCGCGGGCGCGGGATTATTGAAACGGCGCAGGGTCGCGATTCTCGTGTCGCACGGCTTAATCGGGTGCAGGACACCAGCCCGCTGATCCATCTGTTCAGTACGCAGCCGCGAACGCTGTACGATCTGCTCGACGTTCGCGCATTACTGGAGGGCGAATCGGCAAGGCTGGCGGCAACGCTGGGAACGCAGGCTGATTTTGTTGTGATAACCCGCTGTTATGAAAAAATGCTCGCCGCCAGTGAGAACAACAAAGAGATTTCGCTGATCGAACATGCGCAGTTGGATCACGCTTTCCATCTCGCCATTTGTCAGGCTTCTCACAATCAGGTGCTGGTGTTTACGCTGCAATCATTGACCGATCTGATGTTTAATTCAGTGTTTGCCAGCGTAAATAATCTCTACCATCGACCACAGCAAAAAAAGCAGATCGATCGCCAGCATGCGCGGATCTACAACGCGGTGTTGCAGCGGCTGCCGCACGTCGCCCAGCGCGCAGCACGCGATCATGTGCGGACCGTGAAAAAGAATCTCCACGATATCGAGCTGGAAGGCCACCATTTGATTCGCTCGGCGGTGCCGCTGGAGATGAACCTGAGTTAGCTGGTATTAAATCTGCTTTTCATACAATCGGTAACGCTTGTACGGCTCCGCCCCAATGCGTTCCAGCATGTTATTCATGCCTGTATTGGTTTCGAGGATCCATGACATCTCCAGCGCATCGATCTTCCGGCGGGCAAACGGATCGCGTAAGGCTTCAATCAATAACAGCGCAATCACCGGGCCGATGCGGCTGAACTGATACTCGTCGCGCACGCCCATCAGCGGTACTCGCGCAGTTCGCACACCGCTGACTTTCAAACGCCACAGCAATTTTGCCCAGCCGAAGGGAAAGAGCGATCCGTTCAGATCGGCAATCGCCTCGTTGATGTTCGGCAAGCCGACAATAAACGCGCAGGGTGCAGAATCAATCTCAGCGATATAGATCATATCGTCCGGCACCAGATATTTAAGTTGATCGCCCATGGTCGCGAATTCATGTTCGGTAAACGGCACAAATCCCCAGTTGTGCTGCCAGCCAGAGTTGAAAATCTCACGCAGGATCTGCATCTCTTCGGCAAACCGCTGACGATTGATGCAGCGAATGGTCACCTTTTTGCGCACCTGATCCATCAGTTTTTTTAGCGCCGGAGAGAAAGTGAGATCGGTTCGCTGCATCCACCACGCCAGTAAATCAATGCCTTTGTGATAACCCAGTTGTTCAATATGCGCGGCATACCACGGTTTGCCGTGTGGCATCATCGCACAGGGTGGTGTGTCAAAACCTTCAATCAGTAATCCGCTTTCCTGATTGATATTCAGGCTGAAAGGACCGCTGATCTTACTTGCACCTTGTGACTTCAACCACGCTTCCGCTGCGCCAAACAACGCGGCAAAAACCTGCGGATCATCAATGGCGTCAATCATGCCGAAATGACCGGTATCTTTGCCGTAACGCTCGCGGTGCAAGGTATCTATTTGCGCGGTAATACGCCCAACTATCTGCCCCGCTTTTTTTGCCACCCACGCCTGCCAGATGATATGGTCCGTCCCCGGATTTTTCGCAGACAAATGCTCGTTGCGTTCAATGAATAAAGGGGGTATCCAGTTTGGATCGTCGGGATAAAGTGATGACGGAAAAGCGATAAATGCCTTAAGGTCATTTTTATTAATTACTTTTTCAATTTTAATCATCAGCAGATCGCATTCCATAGTTCTGTTCTGTGGGTAACAAATAATTAACGGTGACAAACAGGTTGCAACAGCAACGAACGGCACCTTAATAATCAACCCAATGAATACAAACGACGAATAAATAGTATTTATTAATGATTACGATAAGGTCAGAGACTACACAGAAGCGCCACAATGCCTTTTGTCGATTTAAGGCGACCGGACAAGGCTTCTTCTTAATATATTCATAAATTAAATATCATTCACAATAAAAACAAAAAAACTCAAACTCATTATTTAAATCAATGTTCATTTTCACACTGATGAAAATACTATCTCATTTATCTTTTATGCCTATATAATCCACCGCATTATTGTCATTTTATTTTGGATATCCAATTTTTTCGTGGTGTATATGTCTAATAAAATCTTTACGCATTCCCTACCTATGCGCTATGCCGATTTTCCAACGCTTGTTGATGCTTTGGACTACGCCGCTCTGAGTAGCGCCGGAATGAATTTTTATGACAGACGTTGCCAACTTGAAGATCAACTGGAATATCAGACGTTAAAAGCACGTGCCGAAGCTGGTGCGAAGCGGTTGTTATCGCTGAACCTGAAAAAAGGCGATCGCGTGGCACTGATTGCCGAAACAAGTAGCGAGTTCGTAGAGGCTTTTTTTGCCTGCCAGTATGCCGGCTTAGTCGCCGTCCCGTTGGCGATTCCAATGGGCGTTGGTCAGCGGGATTCCTGGAGCGCCAAATTGCAGGGTTTACTGGCAAGTTGCCAGCCCGCAGCCATTATCACTGGTGATGAGTGGTTGCCACTGGTCAATGCCGCGACGCATGACAACCCCGAATTACATGTTTTAAGCCACGCCTGGTTTAAGGCATTACCGGAAGCCGATGTTGCGCTCCAGCGTCCAGTTCCGAACGATATCGCCTACCTCCAGTACACCTCCGGCAGCACCCGTTTTCCCCGTGGCGTCATTATCACCCATCGCGAAGTGATGGCTAATCTACGTGCTATAAGCCACGACGGCATTAAATTACGCCCTGGCGACCGCTGCGTCTCCTGGCTGCCTTTCTACCATGATATGGGACTGGTCGGCTTTCTCCTGACCCCCGTCGCCACGCAGCTTTCAGTAGATTATTTGCGCACTCAGGATTTTGCCATGCGTCCTCTGCAATGGCTTAAATTGATCAGTAAAAATCGCGGCACCGTTTCCGTTGCGCCGCCGTTTGGCTATGAATTGTGCCAGCGCCGCGTGAATGAAAAAGATCTCGCTGAACTGGATCTTTCCTGCTGGCGCGTCGCTGGTATTGGTGCAGAACCCATCTCCGCAGAACAACTCCATCAATTCGCTGAATGTTTCCGTCAGGTTAACTTTGACAATAAAACTTTCATGCCGTGCTACGGACTGGCAGAAAATGCGCTGGCTGTCAGCTTCTCTGATGAAGCCTCCGGGGTTGTGGTTAACGAAGTGGATCGCGACATCCTCGAATATCAGGGTAAAGCCGTCGCGCCGGGTGCAGAGACACGCGCCGTATCGACTTTCGTCAACTGCGGCAAAGCGTTGCCGGAACATGGTATTGAAATCCGCAATGAAGCAGGTATGCCGGTCGCGGAACGTGTGGTAGGCCATATTTGCATCTCCGGTCCCAGTCTGATGAGCGGTTACTTTGGCGACCAGGTTTCGCAAGACGAGATTGCCGCGACGGGCTGGTTAGACACCGGCGACCTCGGTTATCTGCTGGACGGTTATCTGTATGTCACCGGACGCATTAAAGATCTGATTATTATTCGTGGCCGTAATATCTGGCCGCAGGATATTGAATATATAGCGGAACAGGAACCGGAAATTCATTCTGGCGATGCGATTGCTTTTGTTACCGCCCAGGAAAAAATCATTTTGCAGATCCAGTGTCGGATCAGCGACGAAGAACGTCGCGGGCAGCTTATCCACGCGCTGGCGGCACGGATCCAAAGCGAATTTGGCGTGACCGCGGCTATCGATCTGTTGCCGCCCCACAGTATTCCCCGAACGTCCTCCGGCAAGCCTGCCCGTGCGGAAGCGAAAAAACGTTATCAGAAGGCTTATGCTGCCAGTCTTAATGTGCAGGAATCCCTGGCATGAATCAAACTGTCGCGGTGACGGGCGCTACCGGGTTTATCGGTAAATATATTATCGATAACCTGCTCGCCCGCGGCTTTCACGTTCGCGCATTGACGCGTACTGCCCGCGCTCACGTCAATGATAATCTCACCTGGGTGCGCGGTTCGCTGGAAGATACTCATTCACTTAGCGAGCTGGTTGCCGGAGCCAGCGTAGTGGTCCATTGCGCCGGGCAAGTGCGCGGGCACAAAGAAGAGATTTTCACCCGCTGTAACGTTGACGGCAGCCTGCGCCTGATGCAAGCAGCAAAAGAGAGCGGCTTTTGCCAACGTTTTCTGTTTATCTCTTCGCTGGCGGCGCGCCATCCCGAGCTCTCCTGGTATGCAAAATCCAAATACGTCGCCGAGCAACGACTGGCAGCAATGGCGGACGAAATTACGCTGGGCGTTTTTCGCCCGACAGCCGTGTATGGTCCCGGCGATAAAGAGTTAAAACCGCTGTTTGACTGGATGCTGCGCGGCCTGCTGCCACGACTTGGTGCGCCAGATACACAGCTCTCTTTTCTGCACGTCACCGATTTCGCGCAAGCAGTGGGTCAGTGGTTAAGCGCCGAAACTATACAGACGCAAACCTATGAATTATGCGATGGCGTCGCCGGCGGCTATGACTGGCAACGCGTACAGCAACTTGCCGCCGACGCCCGTTGCGGTTCCGTGCGAATGGTTGGCATTCCTCTGCCGGTACTCACCGGCCTTGCGGATATCAGTACCGCGTTGAGTCGCCTGGCAGGTAAAGAACCTATGCTGACCCGCTCGAAAATTCGTGAATTAACCCACGCCGACTGGTCGGCAAGTAATAACCGTATTTCTGAAGATATTAATTGGTTTCCCGGGATTAGCCTGGAACACGCATTACGCAACGGGCTATTTTGATTGTCTTGTTTAAAGGTGTGTTAACGTTTCTATGGTAAATCGTGAAATAGTAATGGATTACATCCTTTCCTGTTTACAGGATTTGGTCGAAAACGGTGTGGAAATTAAGCCCGACAGCGATCTCGTCAACGATCTTGGCCTGGAGTCGATCAAAGTGATGGATCTCTTAATGATGCTGGAAGACAGATTCGATATTTCCATTCCTATTAATATTCTGCTGGATGTCAAAACCCCTGCGCAATTAATGGAAACTCTACTTCCATGGCTGGAGAATAAATAATGGGGCTATACGATAAATATGCGCGCCTTGCTGGCGAGCGACTGCAATTTAGTGACAACGGGTTAACACCGTTTGGCACCTGTATTGATGAAGTGTATTCCGCCACCGAAGGCCGGATCGGCAATAAAAAAGTGATTCTGGCCGGGACCAATAATTATCTCGGTTTAACCTTTAATCATGATGCCATCAGCGAAGGTCAGGCCGCGTTAGCGGCCCAAGGTACCGGCACCACCGGTTCTCGTATGGCAAACGGCAGTTATGCGCCGCACCTGGCGTTAGAGAAAGAGATTGCCGAGTTTTTCAATCGCCCTACCGCTATCGTTTTTTCAACCGGTTATACCGCTAATTTAGGCGTCATCAGCGCACTTGCCGACCATAACGCCGTGGTGTTACTGGATGCCGACAGCCACGCCAGTATTTATGACGCCTGTTCTCTCGGTGGCGCGGAAATTATTCGTTTCCGCCATAACGATGCTAAAGATCTGGAACGGCGCATGGTTCGCCTCGGTGAACGGGCGAAAGAGGCGATTATCATCGTTGAGGGTATCTACAGCATGCTCGGTGACGTTGCGCCGTTAGCGGAAATTGTTGATATCAAACGTCGTCTCGGTGGTTATTTGATTGTCGATGAAGCGCATTCGTTTGGCGTGTTAGGCGCAACGGGGCGCGGACTGGCTGAAGCTGTCGGCGTTGAAGATGATGTGGATATTATCGTTGGCACCTTCAGTAAAAGTCTGGCCTCGATTGGCGGTTTTGCTGTCGGTTCGGAAGCGATGGAAGTGCTGCGCTACGGCAGCCGCCCGTATATTTTTACCGCCTCTCCTTCTCCGTCCTGCATTGCGACCGTGCGCTCGTCGTTAAGAACTATTGCCACACAACCAGAGCTGCGGCAAAAGCTGATGGATAATGCCAACCATCTGTATGACGGTCTGCAAAAACTGGGTTATGAGTTAAGTTCACATATTCGCCCGGTAGTGCCGGTAATAATCGGTTCGAAAGAGGACGGTTTACGCATCTGGCGCGAGCTTATTTCGCTGGGCGTTTATGTGAATCTTATCCTGCCACCTGCCGCGCCTGCAGGCATCACGCTGCTGCGCTGTAGCGTAAACGCTGCTCACAGTCGTGAGCAAATCGATGCCATCATTCAGGCATTTGCTACTCTGAAGCAGTAATGTGAGCCCGCCGTGGTGTTGCGCCACGGCGGGTTTAATGTTGTCTGCCATACCAATACACCAGGCTCAACGCCACCAGCACAAACGCTATCGGTAAACCGAGCGCGGTAACAGGTGCGCTCAACGCAAATAGCAATCCCAGATTGACCATGATTTGATAGCTGATCCAGGTGAGTAAGCCAACGATGACACCTACAGCGAGACGGCTACCCATCCCTGGCGAGCGCGGGGCGCTAAAGGTAAACGGCACAGCCAGCAAAATCATCGCCAGGGTCAGGATGGGTTGCCCCAGTTTTTCCCACAGTGCAAGGCGGTATTCGCTGCTGGGTTGCCCGGTTTCCTGCAAATAATGGATGTAATGATTAAGCTGACGGACAGAAAAAGTATTGCCCGGCATTGATAACTCTTCAAGATCCATACTGGTGAAGGCCGATTGCCAGGCAAGATTATCTAATGTTTCCAGCGTTTCTTTGCCATTCAGCCATTTTTTATGATTCACACCATGCAGGATCCACGTTTTGTCGTCTTCAATGGTGGCACTGCGTGCATAAATGTAGGATTCGAGCGAGAGATCGTCGCGATAATGAAAAATCTCCACGCCCACCGGCTGGCCCTGCTCGTTCAGCGATTTCACCGTCACAAATTCATTACCACGCCTGGCCCACAGCATATTGCCGGTAATGTCATCGTCCTCCCCCAACGCGGTGGCGGTCGATTTGATTTGCAACGCCTGTTGCTGTAATGGCGACGCTACCCACTCATCTATCGCGCCTAACGAAACAGTCCACAATATCCCTGCAACCAGCGCCACCAGTGCAATACGGAAGATAGAAAACCCCATGCTGCGAATGGCGGTAAGCTCACTGTTTTTCGATAACTGCCCCAGGCCGACAATCCCTCCCAATAAGGCGATAAATGGCGAAAGTTCGACCAGTGTGCGCGGTAAGGTCATTAGCACCACCAGCACCGCCTGAGTCCAGCGATAACCGCCCGGGCTGACATCATCCAGTTCGTTAATCAGGTTGAAGGTGGTAAAAAGCGGCAGCAATAGCCCTGCGGCGGCGGCAAAACCGAGAAAGAGATGACGGATTAAATAGCGGCTGAAAACATTCATCGGGAAAATTTCTGCAGCAAAGAGAAGTCGCGTGCGACCAGCATCAGCAGGCCCATTAGCATGAGTCCGGGTACTAACCACAAACCAGGAATGAGGGGAATCGCGCCGTTAGCCACCAGCGTACGGCAGACGTCACCGCCATAAAAAATGGCAATAAACAGCAACGTCAGTGGCAATAACGTTGAAAATCGCCCTTGCCGCGGTTTTACCCGACTTAATGAAATGGCCAGCAGCGCCATCAACAATGCGGTCAGGCCACGGCTTTGCCGCCATTGCAGTTCGGCATGATCGGCTGGAAAGACGGAGCGCGCCAGCTCCGTGACCGATTTCGCTTTGCGTTTGACGTTAGGGCTTTGATCCAGCGGATTCAGATGTAATTGCAGATTACGGTAGATCTGTTCGTTGTCATCACGCCCCTGATGATCGATAAGATAGGCAGTGCCGTTGTGCAACATAACGGTCGGTTTCTCGGGTGATGGGTCAACCACATCAACCGAACGGGCGCGGAAAATGCGGGTTCGATTGGCAGTAGAAGTATAAATCAGCGCGTCAGTCAGGCGATTATTATCCTGATCAACCGTCTGCGAAAGGATCATTCGTCCGTTATCGTTAGTGTTAAATTTCTTTGCCCGCAACTGGCGAACATCCAGCTCCGACTGCGACTGCTGCTCCAGTTGATAAATCTGCGCATAAGCCCACGGACAACCATACATCGACAGAAGGGTGACAAAAATACTTAGCGGTATCGCCAGATAAAGAACGGCTTTGTACAAGCGTCCCGGACTGCCCCCCGCCGCAGAGATAGCGGTAATTTCCGAGTCGGTATACATCTGCCCTAGCGTCACGCCAACTGACACATACAGACCAACAGGTAACAACATCTCCAGTGCAATCAGTACTTTGTAGAAAACGATATCCAGCACAACATCAAGAGCTAATGTCCCATTTGCCGCTTCGGTCAGATAACGCTGTGCGGAGTAGCTGGCGAAAATAAAGATCAGAAAACCGACGATAATCAGCACCAGACGGCGCGTACCACGCATGATGTAGTGTTCAACCAGCTTCATCTCACTAACGCCCTCAATCCTTTGAGTTTTTTATTCATTGATCAGTTTCTGCGCCAACGCAATGACATGATCTACCTCTTCCGGCGTCAGGCTGCCGTCCTTTGCCCACTGAATTTGCCCGGCTTTATTCAGCACCAGAATGGTTGAACTCTGCTCCGGCAAGCGCCAGGCAACGCGTCCCTGTCCATTGCCGTCAATAACGAATTGCGCCCACGGATAGCGGCGTTTATTTTTTTCGATTTTGCCAACAACAAAATAGCCAGTACCAAAGATGGCATCATCGGTGTTCACAATGGTGGTGGGCTGAAAACGATCCTGCGGAAAGTTTGCCGCTTCAACCGCTTTAATTAACAGTGAGTTCTTTTTCTTCGCCGACTTACGCCCGGCGATATACTGAATAATGCGGACTTTTCCCGCTAATTGTGTGCTGTTCCACTTTTGGTAGTGAATTTCGTCGTCGCTATTCAGAAGCAGCTCGCCGCCTTCCTGGATATAAACAGGGGTAACCGTTTTGCCAGTGACGAAATTGTGTGCCTGCACACCCGGGGCTAAGAGCATGATAATCAACGCAATAATCAAACGAGATGACATCATTGCTCCGGCTATAGCGGAAAACGCGAAATCAGCAGCTCTAAGCGCTGACGAATATCGCTATCCAGCGCCACCGGTGCATCATACGACTGGCGGTTTTCCATATCATCCGCCACCATGTCGTCGTGTTTATCTCCCATCAGGCCATTAATGGCGGCGAGGAAGCGGGATATCTGTAACGCCTCTTTATTTTCAGGATCAAGCGATCTTAAGGTGTCGTAATAAGAAACCTGCTGGCTGATGATTTTTCGCACATCATGAAATTCCCTACCGGTTAGTCGCGGTTTGGCAATAATCTCTTTCAGGGTATGCATTTGCTTTTGCCGATAGGCAATAAAACTGCTTACGCTTTCTAACTGGCTATGGCGTAATGAATAGTTCACCAACGACCAGACCGGAGAGCTTAAATAAATCCGTAACAGGTTGCCGTAATACGACACAATATTTTTCTTACCGTTACGAAAGCCGTCCTGAAAACGCCCCAGAAAAACGGTCGTTTTGCCGAATAAAAATCCGGCCTGATGCTTCTTTAAATACAGCCGTTGCGCAAAACGCAGGTGCTTGTAGCGCGCTCGCATGTATTTAAATTGTTTGCGCTCATCAGCAGTCAGCTCATCGCCTTTGGCTTGTTTGCGAACTAAACGCAGTAACTCCTGACGATCAACGCCATTGAGCCAGAATTGCAGGCATAACGCGTAATTATCATGAATGATTTCGGTGGTACAACTTAGTGCAATAGTCGGCGGCAAACTAACCTGTGCATCAACGACATCATCTTCTTCAATCGCAACAAATAGACGCTCGCTCGCCTCAAGCGGGAAATATTTTCTCATCATCAGGATTTCTCTCCGGCTGCGTTATAAAGCAAGGAATGGCGCTGAAAAAATGCCTTTAAGGTTGGAATTAACGAGAGCGCCACGTCCAGACATTGCCCACCGAAGTAAGCAAACGCTGCTCCCAGCACACCAAACAGATGACAGAACATGAACAGCAATACGATGTAGCCGATTGAGGCGATGGTTTGCGCCACGAGAAAAGCGCGCTGTTTTCCCGCCATCAATAGCAATGACTCCTGAGGGAAGCCCAGCATCGAAATCACAATTGCGCCCAGCATCACCTGAATCAGGTCATACGCTTCGAGATACTTAACGCCAAACACCAGCGAAATGAGCGGCTTGCCGACGATCAACACCGCGAGCGCCACCAGAATACCGATTCCGCCCGCCAGTAAACCGGACTTCACACCTAACAACCACGGTCTGGTGGTGCGCGGATCTAAACGCATCACCTCTGGGTAAAAACTTTTACCCAGCAAACCCGCTGGCGTTCCGGCGGCGTCGAAGAATGTCATGGCGATTTTAAATAACCCGGCGGCAGCGGGTCCTAACACGATCCCCACCAACACTGTGCTGCACGAGTTACGCGCCGACCAGATGGAGTGGGCAATGTTGGTTGACCAGACAAAACTCCACGCGCCTTTAATGTATCGGGCAGACTCAAACAGATTCAATTTGAAGGCGTTATGGATATTTCGGCGGCGTAATTCGCGCGCGGCAAACCACCAGTACATGGTGCCGCCAACCAGATTCGACACGTACCAGGCAATAACAAAACCCGCAAAACCAAAGTCAAAATACCAGGCTACGACGCTCCCCGCTGCGCGCAGAAAAGGTTTCGTCGCCTGCTGTACAGCAATTAAATCGAAGCGATCTACCGCACGCAGAATGCCGGTCGGCGTGGAGGAAGCCATTGAAGGAATGAGCGTGCAATAGAGCGCTGCCAGCCAAAAACTTTGGTCATCCAGACCTAATGAATGGGAAAGGAATGGCAGTAAGGCAATGCCACCGACAATCGCCACCGCGCCGCTGACGATATCCAGCGAGAAGGAAAATGAGACGACATTGCGGAATTGCTGCGGATTATTGTTGGTTAATGCTGGTGTTCCGTACTGAACCACCAGTTGCCATGTCTGAAACTTAATAAAATCGCTGATCGACTTGGCGTACGATTGCACAATCACCAGTACGCCAAACATGGCGGGCGTCATCCCTTTACCGGCACACGAGAGCGCCAACAGACCCAGCAAGGCGCTCACGACATTACTGGAGCCTAACCAGGCGCTATTGCGAATAATGGTGCGAAACGCGCCATCTGCAAACCAATGTTTGATGTTAAAACCCGCCAATTCAGCCTGACCTTATCGTTGATAGTAAAAAGTATCCCGCCAGCCTTAAGTTAAACTTCGGCGGTCAGAAACGATGGCAACCAGAGAAACCGCCTTCTGTGCCTGTTCCAGCACTTCGCTGTAGGGCGCTCTGGAATCAATCTCAAGAATTTTTGTGCCGTTATAGCCAATCTTCGACATGACACCGATTTTGTCCTGCAGCTCGGCATAGTCATGGTCAGGCTTGCGGGAGATGGCAGTCTCAATATCAATGCCCAGGCGAATAATTAATTCCGGGCGATATTGCGCCATTTGTTGGTATAAACGCCGTTCGCGCTGCGCCAGAAACATGCTGATTTTCCCGGTCGCACGTTCGACGCCAATCCCCGGTCCATCATAATAAAAGCCCGAAATTTCAGCCTGCGGGAAGCGATCGCTGACCACCAGAACGCCACTTTGCGCCAGTCGCTGAACCTTGCGTAGATTCGCCATTCTTCGCAGCGAGAAGCAGTACATAATCACCGCCGCCCATAGCGCCGGAGATTTGGTTTTCATGCTTTGGGTTTTCGAGGATTTGGCCGCCAGTCGCCGTTCCAGCCAGACGCCAACCAACGGCAATCGTTTGATTTTGTCGCCGTCTTCGCCGGAGAGCAGCCCCAGATAGCGCCGCTCGGTTTGCCAGTGTTGTTGCAGCGATTTCACCAGGTCGGTGGTCAGTGTGGATTTACCGGTGCCATCACACCCGACCACCGCAATCAGCCCCGGAATGTAGTTGGGCTGCGGCGCGGTTGTACTATTAACAGTTTGAGTTTGTAGTGCATCCATTCGTTAAATCATCCCCTATCCATTTTGGTGATCAGGAAAGCGCGGCGTGAATTGCGCGTAGTGACGCTTGCAGAATTTCATCGGCGGGGTGTCGCCCATCCAGTTCAAGGATCTTTGCGCCATTGAATGTCAGTTGCGGCGTAACGGCGATTTTTTCCTGTAACGCTGCCAGTTGGTGGTCAGGTTTACGCGCAAACGCGGTTTGTTCATCAATGCCAAGACGAATCAACAATACGGGCAAATAAGATGCCATCCATTGGTACAGACAGCTTCAGCTCGCGCTGCCTTAACATTTTTATCCAACCGTTACCGCCCGTGGTTTTTGCCAATTGCGGGCCATCAAAGCGAAACCCCGGCACTTCAACCTGCGGGTAGCGGTCGGTGATGAGCAGAAAGCCTTGCTGGCTTTTACACAACATTTTGCGAAACTTGTACGCCCGCCAGCAGGAAAGCAGATAGATAACCAGTGCAGTAATATTGCCAGGCGGTGTTGAGGGCTTTTCGTGCACATGTGCCGCTTTACTTCGCAGATAACGCCCAAAAGGTGCGCCGGTGATGCTGCCAACTTACTGATTTAGTGTATGATGGTGTTTTTGAGGTGCT
>JAERMT010000007.1_pt2 | contig 57234 bp, 57 predicted proteins | sample 9267081 | NCBI WGS metagenome assembly JAERMT01 (sample SAMN17071939, study PRJNA684904) | human gut metagenome | isolation source: diarrhea sample from child under the age of five | host: Homo sapiens | place: South Africa: Mafikeng, Mafikeng Provincial Hospital | collected 2019-09
ATTTTTATGCCGAGCCCGTCGGAAGCACAGCCGTCTCACATCAGTTTGCCGCTTCGCCTTTGAAATGTTATCGCAGAAAGCGGGTTCCGACGGCAATATGCATAACGTTTCACACCAACTTCACAATCCGCCCCAGCGGCCACTCTAATTTCTGCCTTTTTCGATGCTGCCCGGCGTCTGCGTTCCGATCATCGCAATCCTAGCTAAAGTTTGCGGACCTGCAAATATCAATTTTACTGGTAAAGGATTCATGAAGATGCTTGCAAAATATGGAAAAATGAATAGCCATATATTAAAATTAGAAGATAAGCTTCCAATGGAAAGATATGCAGGCCGAATCATGAAGGAGCGTAAGAAATGACAGATGCCGAACGATTAGAAAAATGGTATGCGGAACAAAACCTTCTACCTGGAGTAAAGAGTATTTTCAAGAATGTTTATGGTAATTACTATGTACAAGGCCATGAAAAACCGGCACTTTATGGTGTACCGGATGTGTACAAGGTTGAAGGAGACAACTTCATATTTGTCACCGGGAAAGAAAAAGAACATGTCTTATGGGTGTATGCAGGTTCACCAGAACCAATTAGACCGGAAGATGTACCGGACTTCTTGAAGTAGTCTCAAAACATATTCCATCGAAAGCTAATGAAAGAATGGCGATAAAATGGTTGATTTGACTAAAAATGCATATTCAGAGCTTGAATGGGAGGTAGGAGATGGCGAAAACTTTGAACAATTCAATTTCGTCAAGAAAGACGTTGACGATGTTGACCAAAAGAAGTGACAATGTTGTTTGTGATAGATGCGGCATTGGCATAATGATACCGGCAAATGAAAAGGCTGAACTAAATCATTGTTTTAAATGCAGTCATTGCGGTATGAGAGTTAATTTTGATACCGTAGTGGAGATAGAATAGGAACGAAATCATAGCGAAAGATGATATCAATGTAATCATGTATAAGATTCTCAGATAGAAGAAACTTGGCAGTTTGAGGGACAAAGTCTAAAAAGCACCGACAGGAGTTGTTTTCGATGAAATTGAAATTGATAAAAAAATATGATATGTCAATCGGCACAGTATTGATTATAAACTCAGATTTAATATTGCATATCGGAGATGTAATTGACGTTGAGAATAATAAATACCAGATAAAGAAAATACTTCAACCAACAGGGATATACGACGAAACGATGATTTCGATACTGGTCAACACCCTAGAGAAAGAATAACAAAATAGCACGATAATAGCACGGACTAAATTAAAAGCCCTTAGAACCATTGGATTCTAAGGGTTTAAATGGCGGAGAGAGGGGGATTTGAACCCCCGCACGGGAATTACCCGCCTGCTGGTATTCGAAGCCAGTCCCTTCAGCCTCTTGGGTACCTCTCCATATTTCAATCATAGCTTTATAATGTTAGCACAGGCGGAATCCTTTTGCAAGGAGTTTTTGATATAAAACAATGGGGTAGCAAATGGGTAGTTGTAAAAGCAAGTTCACGGAACCGAGCGCACGCGAAACCGCGGAAACCTTTTAAAATATAGGCGGGATTTCTTGAAAGTCTATTGTGAATATTATATAATGAAATGAATATTTATATATAGGAGAGATTCAATGGAAAATTTAGGTCTGAATGAAATACGAGATTTGTTCAGAGATTTCTTTGTCAGCAAGGGTCATTATGCCGGAAAGAGTGCTTCTTTGATTCCTCAGAATGACAAGAGTCTTCTGATTATCAACTCGGGAATGGCACCGCTGAAACCGTATTTTGCCGGAGTGGAAACCCCGCCTTCGAAGCGCATGACTACCTGTCAGAAGTGTATCCGTACCGGAGACATCGACAACGTCGGAAAGACGGCAAGACACGGTACGTTCTTCGAAATGCTGGGTAACTTCAGCTTCGGAGATTACTTTAAAGAGCAGAGTCTCACCTGGGGATGGGAATTCATTACGGAGTGGCTCAAGATGCCGAAGGATCGGGTATGGGCAACCGTATATCAGGACGATGACGAAGCCCACGATATCTGGATTAAGCTGGGCATGCCGGAAGATCACATCGTTCGTCTGGGCAAAGACGATAACTTCTGGGAAATCGGTCTGGGTCCTTGCGGTCCTTGCTCCGAAATCTTCTTTGACAGAGGCGAGAAGTACGGCTGCGGCAAACCGGACTGCAAACCGGGCTGCGACTGCGACCGTTATATTGAATTCTGGAACCACGTATTCTCCCAGTTTTCCAAAGAGGAAGACGGAAGTTATTCAGACCTGGCACATAAGAACATCGATACCGGAATGGGATTGGAGCGTATGGCCTGCATCATGCAGGGTGTGGACTCCATCTTCGATATCGACACCATCCGCCACATTCTGAACGCGGTAGCAGAAAAGGCCGGCGTGAAGTACGAGCAGGGCAGTGAGCAGAACGACATCAGCCTGCGAATCGTTACCGATCACCTGAGATCCATGGTATTCATGATTTCCGACGGTATCCTGCCGAGCAACGAAGGCCGCGGCTACGTGCTTCGGAGACTGATTCGCCGTGCGGCAAGAAACGGCATGATTCTCGGAATCGATCAGGATGACTTCCTGGCAGAACTGGCCGACAAGGTCATCGAGGTATCCGGCGGCGCGTATCCGGAACTGGTGGAGAAGCAGGAATACATCAAGAAAATCATCCGGAACGAAGAGTCCCAGTTCTCCAAAACCCTGGCGAACGGTCTCTCCATTCTGAACGACTATATGAGTGATATGGATGCCAAGGGCGAGAAGGTGTTGGCCGGAGATCTGGCATTCAAGCTGTACGACACCTACGGATTCCCGATTGAGCTCACCGAGGAAATCCTGGCAGAGAACGGCAAGACGCCGGATATGGAAGGCTTCCGTCAGAGCATGGCGAACCAGAAGGAAACCGCCAGAGCCGGCCAGAGAGACACCTCCGATGAAGCGTGGAAGGATGCGGGGGCGTATTCCCATCTTCCGGCAACGGAATTCCTGGGATACACCGAGACCGAGGCAGAGGCAGCAGTTCAGTTCTGCGGTTCCTATGACCGGGATCACAAATTCCTGATTTTCGACCGTACACCGTTCTACGCAACCAGCGGCGGCCAGCTCCACGATACGGGTATCGTGGCTGCAGGAGATGCGGAATATCACATCGTGGATGTGGTAAAAGAAAACGGCATTTTCCTCCACGTTGTGGACGCCGATGACAGCAAAAAAATGGATGCAGTATCCGAAGGCGACCGGGTAACCCTGAAGATTGACTCCGTAAAGCGGAATCGCATCTCCAGAGGACACAGTGCTACCCACCTGTTGCAGCAGGCACTCCGGGATGTATTGGGCGACCACGTCATGCAGGCCGGATCCTATGTGGATGAGAACTACTTGAGATTCGACTTCAACCACTTCGAGGCAATGACCGGTGAAGAAATTCAAAAGGTAGAAGATATCGTAAACGCTCACATCGACGAATTCCTGCCGATTCAGATGCAGGAGATGCCGATTGAGGAAGCGAAGAAGATGGGCGCAATGGCCCTGTTTGGCGAGAAATACGGCGACATCGTTCGGGTGGTCAGCATGGGCGACTACAGCGTTGAATTCTGCGGCGGTACCCATTTGGACAACACCGGAAAAATTGGCGCATTCAAGATTACCGCAGAGTACGGCGTGGCATCCGGCGTTCGACGGGTGGAAGCCGTTACCGGTTCTCAGGTGATTCAGTACCTGGATGCAAAGGCGGCCATCATCGAGGAAGCGGCATCGGTATTGAAAACCAATGAAAAGGATCTTCCAAAGAGAGCAGAACAGCTGCTTCAGGACAACCGGGATTTGGAAAAAGAGCTGAAGGCGTTGAAAGCAGATCAGATTGCCGGTTCCGTGGATTCCATCATTGCTTCGGCAAAGGATGTGAACGGCGTTAAATTGATTACCCGGCGTTTCGACGACACCGATGCGGACCAGCTTCGGGAGATGTCCGACGCGATTAAAGAACACACCGATAACGTTGTAATGGTATTCGCCGCAGTGAACGACGGCAAGATTATTCTGATTACATCGGTCAGTGAGGATCTGGTATCCAAGGGGTATCACGCCGGAAAAATCATCAAAGAAGTGGCAAAGGTTGCCGGCGGCGGCGGCGGCGGGAAAGCCGGAATGGCCCAGGCCGGCGCGAAAGATGCTTCAAAATTAGAAGACGCTTTTGCAAAAGCGGAAGAACTCATTGCGGTTCAGTAAGGAGGTATTGCTATGAGTAAAGATACAGTAGTTTTCGAGGGAATCAACGAACAGCAGATGACCAACCGTGAGATTCTGGAAACCATTTACAATGCGCTGCAGGAAAGAAATTACAATGCCATCGATCAGATGGTAGGATATCTTACATCCGGAGATCCTTCCTACATTACCAGCCATAATAACGCCAGAAATCTCATCCTCAAGGTGGATCGGGACGATCTTCTGGAGGAGATTCTCACCAGCTATCTGGGAGTTGAGAAGAAGTAATGCGAAAACTAGGACTGGATGTAGGGGATAAGACCATCGGCGTTGCGGTAAGCGACGAGCTGGATATCACTGCCCAGGGCGTAACTACCATAGACCGTGTCGGCATTCGAAAGGATGCCGGCAAGGTGATGGATTACGTTCGGGAATACGATTGTGACACCGTGGTAATGGGCCTGCCGATTAATCTGGATGGCTCCGACAGCGTACAGACCGAGAAGGTGCGCGAATTCCGGACCATGCTGGAGAACAAGATGCGCAGCTCCGGAATGGCTGACGTCAAGGTGGAATGGCAGGATGAGCGCTTTACCACCGTTATCGCCGAACGGGTGCTGATGGAAGCGAATATGAAGCGGAAATCCCGTAAAGAAGTTGTTGATAAGCAAGCTGCTATTATTATTTTACAGAGTTATATGGACAGGGTGAAAAATGGAAAGTAAAGTCAAAAATCATGATCTGAGTTTTCTCTCTTCCAATGATTACTGGGGCAGAGGCATAATGATCGGTACAAGCGGCCGTCGAATTGCTGTTGCCTATTTTATCATGGGAAGAAGTGAAAACAGCCGAAACCGTTACTTCTATCAGGAGGGGGACAAGGTGGCAATCGCACCGTACGATCCGGCAAAGCTGGAAGACCCGACCTTAATCATCTATTACCCGGTAAAAACCGTTGGAAATCAGCTGATTGTTACCAATGGGGACCAGACGGATACCGTAGAAGAACATCTGAATCAGGGAGGCACTTTCGAATCCGCTCTGCGCACTCGGGAGTTTGAGCCGGACGAACCTCATTTTACCCCTAGAATCAGCGGAATAGTGGATACGACGGACGGGGCGTTCAAAATGAGCATCTTGAAGAACATCGACGGTATCGGCAAGGAATGCGGCCGCTATTTCTACGAGTATGCACCGGTGGACGGAACCGCTCGTTTCATCCACACCTATGAGGGAAATGCCACTCCGCTGCCGACGTTCGAAGGAGAGCCTTGGAAGGTGGAGATTCCGGAGGATTTGGACGTATTCACCGAAACCATCTGGAAGAGTCTCAACGAGGACAACAAAATTTCGCTTTGCACAATGATGATTGATATGGACACCAACGAAAAGGACGTTCGTATTCTGAACAAGAGAATGGGAGACTAGCATGGATAATAAGATGGAATATAAATCGCCGCTTTCTTCAAGATATGCCAGCAAGGAGATGAAGTACATTTTCTCCGAGCAGAAGAAATTCACCACATGGCATGAACTGTGGATTGCTTTGGCAAAGGCCGAGAAGGAGCTGGGACTGAACATCACGCAGGAACAAATCGATGAGATGGTGGAAAATAAGGATATCGTGGACTTTGAGGTGGCGGAGGCCAGAGAAAAAGAAGTTCGTCACGATGTTATGAGCCACGTTTATGCATACGGTAAGCGTTGCCCGAAGGCAGAGCCGATTATCCATCTGGGTGCAACATCCTGCTACGTTGGCGACAACACCGACATCCTTCTCATGAGAGATGCGCTGAAGCTGATTCTGGAGAAGGCCATTCAGGTGGAACTGAACCTCACCCGTTTTGCCATCGAGTACAAGGATCTTCCGTGCCTGGGATATACCCACCTGCAGCCGGCACAGCTGACCACCGTGGGCAAGAGAGCGACCCTGTGGATGTACGAACTGGCAACGGATATCGTCGAGCTGGAGCGTCGTCTGGAAGACCTGCGGATGCTGGGCTCCAAGGGAACCACCGGTACTCAGGCAAGCTTTATGGACCTCTTCGAAAACGACGAAGAGAAGGTGAAGAAGCTGGATCAGCTGATTGCGGAAGATTTCGGATTTGCCGGATGCGTTCCGGTTTCCGGTCAGACATACTCCAGAAAGGTGGACTACAACGTGCTTTCCACACTTTCCGGCATCGCTCAGACCGCATCCAAGTTCTCCAACGACATGAGAATTCTTCAGTCCTTCGGAGAGATGGAGGAGCCGTTCGAAGAGCATCAGATCGGTTCATCGGCAATGCCGTACAAGAGAAACCCGATGCGTTCCGAGAGAATCACTTCTCTGGCGCGCTATGTCATGATTGATTCCCTGAACCCGGCAATCACCGCTGCAACTCAGTGGTTCGAAAGAACGCTGGATGATTCTGCCAACAAGAGAATTTCCGTACCGGAAGCATTCCTGGCAGTGGACGGTATTCTGAACCTGTTCATCAACATCAGCAGCGATATGGTGGTATATCCGAAGGTCATCGAATCCAGAGTGATGGAGAAGCTGCCGTTTATCGCCACCGAAAATATCATGATGGAAGCGGTAAAGAAGGGCGGAAACCGTCAGGAGCTCCACGAGAGAATCCGTGTTCACTCTCACGAAGCGACACTTCGCGTAAAGAGAGACGGACTCAGTAACAACCTCATCGAGCTGATTGCCAACGACCCGGACTTCGACCTTTCCGAAGAGGAAATTCGTGCCAGCCTGAACCCATCCCTGTATGTAGGAAGATGCCCTTCCCAGGTAACCGAGTTCGTTCAGGATGTAATCAATCCGATCGTTCGCAGACATCCGCATGAAAACATCAGCACGGAAATCAACCTGTAGGAATCATATAACACGGATGGAGGAACACAACCGATGAAACAAATCGAATTGAAATACGGATGCAATCCGAATCAGAAGCCGGCTTTCGTATCCATGAAGGATGACAGCGAACTGCCTTTTGAAGTTCTCAACGGAAGACCGGGATACATCAACCTGCTGGACGCTTTAAACGGCTGGCAGCTGGTAAAAGAAATTCACGAAGCGACCGGCAAAGCGGCCGCCACATCCTTCAAGCACGTCAGCCCGACTTCCGCCGCCATCGGCCGGAAGATGAGCGATCGGCTGAAGAAGGCGTGCTTCGTGGATGATATCGAAGGGCTGGACGATTCCGAAATCGCTACCGCATACGCCCGTGCCAGAGGTACGGACCGCATGAGTTCTTTCGGCGATTTCATCTCCCTCAGCGATGTCTGCGATGCAACCTGTGCACGGCTCATCAAGAGAGAGGTGTCTGACGGCGTTATTGCCCCGGGATATACGGAAGAAGCGCTGGAAATTTTGAAGCAGAAAAAGAAGGGAAACTACCTGATTCTGAAAATCAATCCGGCTTACGAGGCACCGGAGATGGAAGAGAAGCAGGTATTCGGTGTGACCTTTACGCAGAAACACAACGACTTGAAGATTGAGCCGTCTTGTCTCGAGAACATCGTAACCGAGAACAAGGAGCTGCCGGATGAGGCAAAGGAAGATATGCTGATTGCATTGATTGCACTGAAGTATACTCAGTCCAATTCCGTTGCCTTCGCTTACGACGGTCAGACCATCGGCATCGGTGCGGGACAGCAATCCAGAGTGCACTGCACCAGACTTGCCGGAAGCAAGGCGGATAACTGGCAGCTGCGCCTCACGGATAAGGTACTGAACCTCCCGTGGAAGGCCGGAACACGCCGTCCGAACAAAGATAATTTTATCGATCGATACATCGCAATGGAGGATACTCCGGAAGCAAATGTGGACATCGACTGGACGGAACTCTTCGAGACCAAGCCGGAACCGTTTACTTTGGAAGAGAAGCGCCAGCTCCTGGACAAGGTGGACGGCGTGACTTTGGCGTCGGATGCATTCTTCCCGTTTGCCGATAACATCGACCGGGCAAAGGCCAGCGGCACCAAATACATCGTACAGCCAGGCGGATCCACCCGAGACGACCTGGTTCTGGACGCATGCAACAAATACGGAATGGTTATGTGCTATAACGGATTCCGTCTGTTCCACCATTAATATCGAAGAAGACGAACTAAAAAAGCAGCTCTTTTGCAGCTGCTTTTTTCTTAGGGAGAAGAGGAGAATCGCTGATGAACGATTTACAGATTGACTATTTTATGGCAGTGGCAACCAATCTCAGCTTCACAAAAACATCCGAAGAACTTTTCGTGTCTCAACCGGCTATCTCCAAACAGATTTCCCTGATGGAGAAGGAACTGGGCGTAAAACTGTTCATTCGAAACAACAAGAAGACGACCCTCACGAAAGCAGGCGAACTGTATTACGAATTCTTCCGGGAATATAAAAAGGAACTTCGGGATACCATGTACAAGGCCGCGGCGCTGCAGCAACAGGACCCGGAAGTTATACATGTGGGTTTCATGGAAGGATGGGATTTGGCCGAAATTCTGCCGGAGGTGCTGCGACGGTTCCACGACAAGTATCCCAATACGAGATTGGCCATTGATTGCTGCGGTGTAAAAGAATTAACAACACTTCTTCTTACCGACAATATACAGGTTGCTCTTACAATGAAGAATTCGCTGACGGATTTTAATGAATTGTATCAAAATACGGTGGCGACAACTCAAAAGCTTCTGATTTATTCTCCGGCTAATGAGCATGCCGGAGCTCCGGACGTAAATCCATCGGATTTTCGCCACGAGAAGTTCTTTGCCCCTTGGGAGATTGTGGGAAAGATGATCACCCGAGTGCTTGCGACCTATTGTGAACCTTACGGATTCACTCCGGAAATTGAATTCGTTCACAACAGTGAATCCGTGATTACTTGCGTTCGTAACAACATGGGTGTAGCCATTGTGGACGATTGGGTGTGGTGCATCCACTCTCCAACCCTCCGATACATTGAATTGGAGGCTGTTGATGAGATATGTGTGACCCGAATGAAAGAAGGCGTGAATGAGCAAACATTGTTTCTCACAGAGCTGCTGGAAGACGTGGTAAAATCCCGTCATTCATAATCAAACGGTTATTCAATACATGATGAAATAAGCATTATACAAAACGTATTATTGTGGTTAGAATATAACCATGATAATACGTTTTGTTTTTAACAACCATACAAAATATTGGAGGACGAAAAAATGGTACATAAGAGCAAAAAACTGACCGCTGTGTATGCGCTGATTATGGATTTGCCGCTGAGCATTCTCATTACGCTGATTTCTCTCGTGTTGGCAGGAAATCTCGCCGCACCGATGTTCATCCGCATGGCAATCCTCGCCTATGTCATTACTTTCTTTGTGAACTTTCTCCCGGCACCGAAGTGGGGATTTGATTTCGCGATTAAGCATTCGGAACCGGGAACATTCAAGTTCGGTTTACTGCTGAACCTCGTCGTTGCAGCGGTATTCGTAGTAATTCTGGACCTGATTATGACCGCGGTGGGCGTGCTGGTATTCGGAGGCGGCACCTTCCAGATGTATATCGTTTCCGTTCTGGGAGGATTCGTTCCATGTTATGTTCCGACGCTGATTATCGCAATGCTGTGGAACGGACCGGCCGACAAAATGTCCCGTGCAATCGTGGGTGAACCGATGCCGGAAATCCCGACCAGCTTCTAGTGCAGCTTTAAAATATCATAAAAATATGATACGCTGATTACAGGATGTGCCCGAGGTGTGCATCCTGTATCGTATATGAAAGAGAGGATATTTAAAATGAAAAGACCTGATTTTTATCCGGTACGCAGCCTGATCTATGTAGATTTGGCAAAGGAAGATTACAGAATTCACCTGGAAAACTGGCTCTACAGATACCATATTCCGGACAGCATTTCTCAGTTCGGACCTTACGTATCCAAGTATGCGTTCTATCAAGCTCTGCCGGTTCCGGAAGGCGGCGAGCGTTTCGGTACGGTAAGAATGCAGATGACGGAGCATTACTGGCTGGCAAATCCGAACGATATTCACGAATTCGTACACCACAAGGCATTGACCGAGTATTTTCCGCCGGATGTACTGGTATGGCAGAACAACCTCCCGGACCCGGCAGATGGTAACGGCTCCGCAGACGAAATGAACTTCGAAGGAGACGATGCAAGAGCTACTAAGGGAAATGAAAACCTGGGCACCGTTCCGTTCATATTTGCCTTTATCCCGGTATGGTGGGAAGAGGACTTCAAGGGGGAAGGCAGAACCGTGGAAGACGGTCCGAACTACAGATGGCAGTTCATGGTTCGCTATCCGGATGGTGTCTCCATGGAAGAAGGGGATAAATGGCTGAAGGAAGAATTCATCCCGGCGTACACCGCTCAGGACGAAGTGACACGCTGCCTCTCCAGCAAAATCATCAAGTCCGTCAATGACTGCGAATTCGACCGCGTCGTAGAAATGTGGTTCCCAAGTCCAAGCGCTTGGCAGAAGGCCACAAAGGAAGCGGCTCAGAAGGTAGCAAAACCGGCTTGGGCGGAGACTGAGGATTTCCCATATCTGAAGAAGTCTTATGGAATCTCCGGAATCTTCCTCTCCGACATCGCTCGTTCAGACAATATGACTCAGTACCACGGCTACATCACGATGAGATAGTCCGAGGAGTCGTATGAAGAAAAAAGAAATATTAACACTGGCCCTGCTGGTAGCGATTCTGCCGCCGGCATGGGCCGTGGCTTCTCCTTATTTCGGGGTAAAAGTAGGTCCCATCGCGCTGATAGCGGCCGGAATCTACGGCACCAACGGAAATAATTTTAAGGATGCCTTCAAAATCGCAGCAGGTTACCTGGCGGGAGACCTTTGGGGAGTCATCAGCTCACTAATAATGGCTCGCACCACCTTAAACGGGGATCTGACTCTGTTCATGACACTGTTTGTCCTGGGCTTCCTGGTGGTACTCATTTCCCACCGGCTGCCGAATATTTTCTTTATGCCGTCCTGGCTGGCCGGATGGGCCATCGCCATGCTCACCTTTAATTTGGAGCCCTCGACTTCATTGTGGAGCCTGGCGCTTCAGGTTGGAATTTCCATGCTGGTGGGCGTATACTACGTGGGTGCGCTGATGGATAAGATTCAGCGCGTTATCTGCGTAACGAATACGAAAAATAACGATAGCCAACGATAATAATTTATCGATCGCTCCTTAATACATGAAAAACCGAAGAGCTGCAGTCGTCCGGGATGGATGAGCTGCAGTTTTTTCGTATGAAAAATATTATCTGTTTACCATAATTAATTATCGTCCAATACAAAGACAGCTTCTCGCAACTATTGTATTTTTGGTTATAACAACTGTTTTTATATATTTTTTTGTAATAGTGACATGATTTTGTGATATAATGTTTATTACTTTAAAGACGATAAAATGGTCGGAAACAATGATGGAGCAGGCCAAAATACACAATCAGGAGGAACAATTCATATGGAAATGACAGGTGCACAAGTCGTGGTAGAATGCCTGCTGGAGCAGGGCGTGGATACCGTGTTCGGGTATCCCGGCGGCACAATTCTGAATATTTACGATGAACTCTACAAATACCAAGACAAGATTACACATTATCTTACCGCGCACGAGCAGGGAGCGGCGCATGCGGCGGACGGCTACGCCAGATCCACCGGAAAAGTAGGCGTATGTCTGGCCACTTCCGGTCCGGGGGCAACCAACCTCACCACCGGAATCGCCACCGCATACATGGACTCGTCGCCGGTTGTTTTTATCTGCTGCAACGTAGGGCAGAAAATGCTGGGCAAGGATGCCTTCCAAGAGGTGGATATTACCGGTATTTCCATGCCGATTACAAAGACCAACTATCTCGTTCGGGATGTGGACAAGCTGGCGGATACGGTAAGAGAGGCTTTCGGCATTGCCAGAAGCGGCAGACCGGGACCGGTGCTCATCGATATTACAAAGGACGTCACCGCAGCGAAAGTGGATTATGAGCCGATTCCACAGGAGAAGCATTCCAGAACTGGGGCCTTGGGCAAGCTGATTCGTCGTTCCAGCACCAGCAGTTTGCTGCGGCCGGAACCGGATCAGAAGGACATCGATATCCTGGTGGACATGATTCAGGAATCCAGGAAGCCGATGCTGATCTGCGGTGGCGGCGTAACCCGGAGCCGGGCCCACGAGGAGTTCCGGGAATTCGCTCGGAAGGTGGACGCACCGGTAGCCATCACCCTGATGGGCGGCGGCGCCATGGATGGTGCGGATCCGCTGGCAACGGGAATGATTGGCATGCACGGATCTCAGGCATCCAACCGCGGAGTGGACGGCTGCGACCTGCTGATTGCCGTTGGCTGCCGCTTCTCGGACCGGGTGGCATTGAAGCCGGATTCTTTTGCCCGTAACGGAAAAATCGTTCATATCGACATCGACCGTGCCGAAATCAACAAGAACGTTCAGACGGATCATCATATCATCGGCGATGCGAAAATCGTGCTGGAACGATTGAACGAGAAGATCCCTCAGTACGACCACAGCGAGTGGAAGGATTACGTGTTCTCGTTCCCGACCGAGACCAAATACGATCTGGATGAGAACGGTGTGATGACGCCAAAGGAAATTCTGGCCACCATCGAGAACATGGTTCCGAAGGATACGGTGGTTTCCACCGACGTGGGCGAGCACCAAATGTGGGCGATTCAGCACTTCCACTTCAGCTATCCGGGACAGCTGCTGACTTCCGGCGGCTACGGCACCATGGGCTTCGGTCTGGGCGCGGCGCTGGGTGCAAAAGCCGGAAATCCGGAAAAGACGGTCATCCATATCACCGGAGACGGTTCCTTCCGGATGAACTGCAACGAGTTGGCCACCGAGGAGTTCTACAAACTGCCGGTAATTACTTTCATCTTCAACAACGGCGTGCTGGGCATGGTGCACCAGTGGCAGGATTTGATGTACGACAAGCGCTACAGCCAGACGATTCTGGACCGCGGACCGAATTTCGTCAAGCTGGCGGAGGCCTATGGCATGAAGGGGGCTCGGGTAACCAATATCGAAGAGCTTCAGGCCGCCATTACCGAAGCGCTGGAGGAACAGAAAGAGGGCAGAGGATACCTGGTGGATTGTGCGGTTGCAACGGATGAAATGGTTCGACCGATGGTTAACGGCGGCACCAACATTACTGAATTTCTGCTGAATTAGGGGGTAAAAATAGAATGAATACGACTCAGAATACCGAAGAAATCAGACGCACCTTTTCCGTTCTGGTAGAAAACCGTCCGGGCGTGCTTTCTATTATCAGCCGGCTGTTCTCCCGAAACGGGTTTAATATCGATTCTTTTTGCTCCGGTCCGACTACGGATCCCAATCTGACCCGAATCACCATCGAGGTGTACGCGGACGACAACCACGCGAACCTGCTTTTGGCACAGCTGAACAAGATGGTGCCGGTGTATTCCGCAAAGATGATGGAGCCGTCGAAAACCATTCGCCGGGAGTTCGTGCTGTTCAAATGCGAAGCGAAGAAATATGAGACGAGGAACGAAATCATCCAGATTGGCAATATTTTCCGAGCAACGGTAATTGACGTGTCTTCCGACACTTTGACGCTGGCCATGATTGGGGAGGAGAGCAAGATTAACGCCTTGCAGGAGCTGCTGGAGCCGTTCCACATCCTGGAGCTGGCACGTACCGGCAATCTGGCGATAGAGCGCGGCAAGTATACCATCGACGAGAAGACGAAAGAAAATATTGAGTTCAGTTACGGAAAAAATGTGACGGAATAGTACAACAGCAGAGCTCGAGTCAGTAATGGCTTGAGCTCTTTTGGCAATTAAAAGATAGGGGAACAACAACGCATGAATGTACTTTTGATCAACGGAAGTCCCAAGGGCAAAAACAGCAATTCATTAAAGCTTGCGTACCGCTTTTTGGAAGGACTAAAAAGTGAATATGCGAATGCCGGAAAAGAGATCTCGATGGAGGAACTTCATGTCGCTTCCATGGATATCAGTGCATGCAAAGGCTGCTTTTCATGTTGGAAGAAAACGCCCGGCGTCTGCTGTATGAAGGACGATATGCAGACGGTTATCGAAAAGCAGTTGGAAGCGGATATTATCCTCTGGTCTTTTCCGCTGTACTATTTCAACGTGCCGGGCATCTTAAAGAATCTAATCGATCGTCAGCTTCCCATGAGCCTTCCTTTTATGAGCTCCCGTGAGGACGGATACGGCAGCGGAAGCCACGATTCCCGCTATGACATGGAAGGCAAACGTCACGTGCTGATCTCAACCTGCGGATTTTACTCGGCAGAAGGCAACTATGATAGTGTGTTGCGGATGTTCGATCATTTCCTCGGCAAAGGGAATTATACAGCGATTTTTTGCGGCCAGGGAGAGTTGTTCCGGGTAAAAGAACTTTCCGCAAGGACAGAGGAATATCTTGCTGCAGTAAAAGTCGCCGGCGCAGAATATGCCGAAACCGGAATGATATCGACAAAAACGGATGCCGTTCTCCGCACTCTTTTATATCCGAGAAATGTGTTCGAAAAGATGGCAGACGCCAGCTGGGGCATCAGCCGGACGACCGGTGAAAGAGAGCCGGACGACCTTGTTTTTACTCGGCAAATGGCCGCACTCTATAACAAAAACGCTTACGACGGAAAAGATCGGGTACTGGAAATGCACTATACGGATTTGAGCCATACGTATCAGATTCGTCTGGGCAAGGAGGGGAGTGAGGTTATTCCGGATGGCGGTCTAATCTCAACCACACGCATCGATACGCCTTTTGAGGTGTGGTCGGCGATTTCTCGGGGAGAAATTGGCGGGGCCGAGGCATTGGGAAAGCAGATGTACACGGTGTCCGGGGATTTCTCGCTGATGATCGATTGGGATAAGTTCTTCGGAAGCGCCGCTGCAGTCAACGAAGCCGAAACGAAGCAATCGAACCCGACGGAGACGGAACAGAAGAAACCGACCATGGCAGCCATGCTGATTCCATGGATTACCTTTTGGATTGCGGTTTCAATCAATGCGACAACAGGAGCGGTGATTACGCTTATCGCAGCGGCCGCCGTTCCGCTTATGATGCGACATCACAAATTGGTCATCTGGGACCGACTCTCTATATTTACCGTTGCGGTTCTTTCTGCCGCAGCGAATATCACCGGAAACGGGGATATTCCCACAAATGCAGGATATTTGATATTTGGACTGTTCTGGTTGATTTCCTGCCTGACAAGAGAACCTTTATGCGCCGCATATGTAAAGTATAATTATGGCGGTGAAAATGCCCGTCAAAATCCGCTCTTTATGCGGACAAATTATATTCTGGCCGCAGCGTGGGGCTTGTTGTATGTGCTGACCGCCGTCTGGACGTTTCTGCTGCGAAGCGTCGGAGTTATAAATGTAATTATCATCGTAAACAATTTGATTCCGGTGTTGATGGGGCTGTTTACATTGTGGTTTCAGAAATGGTATCCGGCAAAGATGGCAAGAGGAAAGAGCAGCCGAAGAAGCCGAAGAAAATGACCTAAAAAAGAAGATGTACCGATATTGAAAACCAAAGAAGGGAGCATTGGTTTGAAGGGACGTAACTATTCCTAAAAACATAATTATGGGAATAGTTGTACCGGCGGTTATATCAAAACTCCGGAACACCATATCCAATATGGTCTGTTCCGGAGTTCTTTATTAATGATTAATGCGAAAGATTTCCTCCGCAGCTGCTGCCGTACCCGGCCGTGCAGCTGTAGCACAATGCGCAGGTATGAATCTTCCGAGGAGCAATCTCACCCGAAGCCAGTTCGGAAATGTGCTGTGCACCTTCCGGCTTTAATCCCAGTACGTGGTAATACTCGCAGTCATAGAGATGTCCATCGTAATCCACGTTAATCTGATCTCGGCACATCACGCCCGGAATATTGTCCTCATTAAAGTTATCGGACTGCATCCGGATATACGAACCTAATTTTCCCTGATTCCGGAGTTCCTGACCGAATCTTCCCAGCGGAACGTTTCCGATGGCAATGAGATTGGTAAATTCAATCCCGTGTTCCTCCCGAAGCACGTCCCGATACGTGTCTTCCAGCATGATTTCGTTCGGCGGAAGATACGGACCATCCGTATTATATACCAGGGTAAGCTTTCGATTTTCATCCTTGCCATAGCCCAAGTCGTTCAGCTTCCGCAGAATCCGAAGCGTCGGCTCGAAGACGTTGTTTCCCCGCTGCTTCTCCACCGTCTTTTTATTGTAATAAGGAAGAGAGCAAACAATCTGCACGTTGTTCTCTGCGTACACATCGATTAGCGGCGCATACTTTTCATCGTTGAGAATCACGATATTGGTACGTACCATAACCTGACCCGACTTCGAGGCTTCCTGAATCAAATAGTCCAGATTCGGATTCATTTCCGGAGAACCGCCGGTGATATCCATCACTTCAAACGAACCGTTTCGGAAGGCGTCCAGACATTGGTCCATGGTTTCCTTGCTCATCATCTCCGTGCGATTCGGACCGCATTCCAGGAAACAATGGGTGCAGGAAAGATTGCAGCCGTAGCCCACGTTCACCTGCATGGTGGTCAGCTTCTCCTTGGATTCCAGTTCATCGATACCACGCACCTGACTCATGATATCCGGAACATCGTAGCGTTCCTGTTCCTTCTCCAGATCCGAAAGAGTCACCGGAGCCTGACTTCCGGCAAACCGTTCCGGATTGACCTCCATGGCCAATTCATCGTACAGACCGTAGTGTACATCTCGGTTTCCGTCCACTTGGAAATATCGGCTAAAACGAGACTTGCGAAGAATTTCTGCTACGTTTCCGCTGATGCCCACGGACCGTTTCCGGAGGAAGCGTATTTTTTCGTCAAAATCCATGTAGCGGTTGTTTTCCTGCATGGTTCCCAGATAAGTGGCACTCTCACCGTAGTTTTCCTCCCGGTCTTCCAGCGTGGCACATTTAAAGGCCCGAACCGTGCAGGAATAGAACTGAGTATCGCCCACCAAACGAGCCACATCGAAATCGTGGGGCTGAATCGGGGTCTGTTCTACGATGTAGTACTTTTGGAATCCGCACTTTTCCATCAATCGACGGAAGTCTTCCAGATACATGGCTCCGCCCATGCATTCTCCCCGCATCACCGGATCGTCCTGTACTTCCTTCGGCACTCTCCGGTCGGAGAATACGTCGGAGAAGTACATTTCTCCCCCTTGCTTCAGAATCCGATATACCTCTCGGAATACCTCTTCCTTGAAAGGTGAAAGGTTGATAACGCAGTTGGAAGTCACCACATCCACGGATTCATCCTCGATTCCGATGGATTTCAAATCTTCGATATATCCCAGATGAAAGGATGTGTTCACCTTGGAATAGCCGAATTTTTCCGCCTGTTTTTCCTGATACTTACGGGCGACCGCCAGCTGAGACTCCGTCATGTCCACGCCGTGGACGTGTCCGTTTTCGCCCACCAGCTTGGACAGGATGAATACGTCCCGACCGGTGCCGCAGCCCAAGTCCAACGCGGTACAGCCCTCCAAACCCATGGGGATTGGAGAGCCGCATCCGTAGAACTGATTCAGAATATCCTCGTCGATTAAAGGAAGAATGTCTCGTACGTAACGGGGCGGCGCCGAACTGCAGCAGCAGGCGTTGGTCTTCAAATCATCGCTGCTGCCCAGGATGACTCCGTAATATTCTTTTATCTGTTCATGAATTTTGTTGTCCATAGCAATTAATTTCTACCTTCATCCATCATGCCGAAGCATTCGTTGAAGAACAGCTTAATCTTTACATTGTATTTTTCTGCAATGGCGTCAAAGGCGTCGTCCACGATATCCAGCAGCAGGTCCGATTCGCATACGGCACGGGCATTTACCACCAGACGGAGCTTGTCTGTCTTCTCCTGCAGTTCCTGGTCATGGATGATGTCGTAATCCACGCCAATCAGACTGAACTTTGCGTAATCCTGATCCTTTCCAACCGCGAAAGTCTTCAGGTGCGGTACGTTTCTCTTGTTAGCAATCAGGCCGTCACGAATTTCATCGATTAGATCGTCTACCAGCCGGTTTCCGTCAAACTCGCTGCCATCCTTCGAGGTAATGAACACGTTCCGGTTGAACCAAGACATGGTCTTCTCAGCGGAAATGAATTCCGGACCGCCGTAACCGATATCGGTGATATTTACGCGGCTCTCTGCACTCAGAAGATAATCAACCAGCGGTTCCAATCCCTTCTTCTCCTTTGCGGAAATCGCAAATACCGGAATCCCCGGGCAAGCTTCCTCCAGGAACTTCACGTAGCGGTCGACTTCCTCATCGGTCATCAGATCAATCTTGTTGAGAACGACGCAGTCCGCTTCCTTCAGCTGTGCCGCCAGCAAGAATTTCAGCTCTTCCGGAAGATGGATATCCGCCTTCTCCGGCATAATCATCCGCAGTCTTTCCGGATCCGTTACAACGGTGAACGGAGCCAGGGTAAATTCGTCTTTATGATTCTTGTCCAAGTTTCCGTATACGTGATCCAGCGCACCGATACCGCATCCCGGGATGTCCGACATTACGATGTCCCGCGGATTCTGCTTGTTCAGTCTTTCAATTCGCTCAATCAGTGTATCCGGAATATAGCAGATGCAGTTTCCACCGATGGGAGTTACTTCCACATTCTGACGGCCGGAATATTCCGCATCGATGATGTAATTTGCACCCAAATCGTTGGCGATAATTGCCGCGCTCTTGCCGGTGCTGTTGATATATTCCGTCAGCGCCACCATTGTGGTGGTCTTTCCGGCACCCAAGAAACCGCTTACTACCATGAACCTTTTCTTTTCCATTTTGTTTCTCCATTTCTACTATACTTATCATAATAAAAAACAGTAGCGTACGCTCTTATTATACCCTACTGTTTTTGTTTTTGTGCAGAAACAAAAATTATTAATATAAATACTATCTATATCATTTTCTTCATAAAAGAAAAAAATCAATAGTCCGAGGCTACCGGGACTTCAGATATTCCACCTCTTCCTTGCTGAGCTTGCGATAGGATCCGATGGCCAGTCGGCCGATTACCAGATTTCCCAAGCCGATGCGTTCCAGCTCCTGCACCGGATAGCCCAGCGCATCGAACATGCGGCGCACCTGACGATTCTTTCCTTCATGAATGGTCAAATCCACAATGGTGGAATTCTTATCGTGGCGCACCAGCTTCGCCTCTGCCTTGGACGTGATGAAGCCGCCGATATCCACGCCGTTTTCCAACTTGCGGATATCGTTCAAGGTAACGGTTCCCGCTGCCCGAACCCGGTAGGTTTTCGGAAATTCCTTGGACGGATGCATCAGGCGATTGGACAGGTCTCCGTCATTGGTGAGGATTAGGAGTCCGGAAGTATTGTAATCCAGCCGTCCCACCGGGAAAAGGCGAATTCCCTCTGCCTGAACCAGATCCAGTACCGTGGGACGTCCCTCCTTATCCACAGTTGTGGTGACATATCCAATCGGTTTATTCAAAAGATAATACACGCTCTTGGTTTCCGGCGTAATGACTCTGCCGAACAGGCGTACCTCATCCCCGTCCTGCACGTCATATCCCGGTTCTTGAAGCACCTTGCCGTTCACGGAAACCTTTCCCTTCTGAATCAATTCATCCGCCGCTCTTCGGCTGGCTTCTCCGCACCTCGCAATGTATTTATTAATTCTCATCTATTTTCTCTCCCTCTTCGTCATTTTCGTCGCTGTCAAAATGCATCTCAATTTGGCCGACATAGTCTTCATCCTCTTCATCGGCCTCCTCATCCTCGGCGGATTTGATTTTAAAGCCCTCGATATCCGGTAAATCCTTCAGGCTCTCAAACCCGAAGGTCTTGAGAAATTCATCCGTGGTTCCGTACAAATTCGGTCGGCCGATTCCATCGGATTTCCCGCAGACTTCCACCATCTTTCGGTTCATAAGGCCATCGATTACCCGCTCACTTTTGATACCTCGAATGGTATCAATCTCGCCCCGGGTAACCGGCTGACGGTACGCGATAATGGCCAGAACCTCCAGTGCCGCCTGAGACAGACGCTTTACCTTAACCGGGCGGCAAAGCTTTTCGATGAACTGTTCATTGTCCTTTAAAGTCACGAATTGGAAGGAATCGTTCACCTCCCGAATTCGGATGCCTCGGCCTTCCTGTTCATATTCATTTTTCAATTCCCGAAGAAGCTCTCGCACTTCCTTTCGGCCCGTTTCCAACACCGTCGCCCCGTCGTTAACGGACAGTGGTTCCCCCCAGACGAACATCATGGATTCCAGTGCGGACTTCATTTTCTTTCTACTGTACATTTGTTTGATCCTTCGTTCTCTTCGTGATTTCAATTTCGCCGTAGACCCGATCCTGGGTGGCATTGACTTCCTGCATCTTTATCATTTCCAGCAAGGACATAAAGGACAGCGTCCGGTCGTACCGATCCGCATTGGGTGCCAAAAGTTCCGAGAAGGATACGGAATCCTGATTTTTCCATTTCCGTTCCAGCACCGATGCCATGGTCGCAATTCGTTCCTCCACGGAGGAGCGATTCCGACGAATGCGTTCATATCGGTTCCGCACTTCCGCCAGCCGCTTCTTTTTCTCCAGAAAAGAAAGGAATGTCCGGACGAATTTGTCCGGATCTGTCTTCAGCAGTTCTTCCGGCGAATTGAGGTATTCCGAAATATCCTCTGCCGGCTTCGTGTAGATGCCGGAATACTCTTTCTCCCGGCGCTGCAGCATCTCCGCGATTTTCTTCGTCTGAAGGTATTCCGTAAGCCGCTCCGCCAGTTCCGTCCGGGGATCCTCTTCCACAATCATTTCATCCACTTCCGTCACCCGCGGCAAGAGCATCCGGGATTTCAGACGAATGAGTGCGGCGGCCAGCACGATGAACTCGCTGCCCACCTCCACGTTCAATTCATCCATTTCCTTCAGATAGCCGATATACTGTTCCGTAATCTCCGTCACCCGGATATCGTAGATGTCCATGCGGGCATTTTCCAGCAGATACAAGAGTAAGTCAAAAGGGCCCTCAAACTGATCGATTCGCACTTTATACATGGGAGCCCTCCATAATTTTCTGCAGGGATTCGCTGTACGGCGGGCGGGCAATCCCCTTCTCCGTCACGACGGCCGTGATGTATTTATGATCCGTCACATCAAACGCCGGGTTGTAAAAGGAGATATCGGCCGGTGCCATCGGCTCCCGATACCACATGGTCCGGATTTCTTCCCCGTCACGGCATTCAATCGGAATATCCTCACCCGTATGCGCATCCATATCAATCGTAGATGTAGGAACGAACATGTAGAACGGGATTCCGTATTCCTTGGCCAGAATTGCCAGTCCGGACGTGCCGATTTTATTGGCACCGTCACCGTTGGCCGCCATGCGGTCGCAGCCGGTAACGATTGCATCGATTCGACCTTCCTTCATCACCAGAGACGTCATATTATCGCAGATTACCGTAACATCCACACCCGATTGGTGCAGCTCCCAGGCAGTAAGACGCGCGCCCTGAAGAAGGGGGCGGGTTTCATCGGCGTACACATGAAAATCGTATCCCCGCTCCTGTCCCAGATGAATCGGGCCCAAAGCCGTTCCGTATCCGGTCGTCGCGAGACCGCCTGCATTGCAGTGGGTCAGAATGCCCATCTCCGGCTTCAGCAGAGACAACCCGTATTCCGCAATCTGCCGGCAGGATTCCAATTCTTTGTTGTGAATGGCGATGGCTTCCTCCAAAAGCTTCTGAAGAATCTCCGCTTCCGATGCGCCGGCATCTCGCAGTGTTTCATACAATTTCAGCTGACGCTTCACGGCATATGCCAAATTCACCGCTGTCGGTCTGGACTGCATAAGAAACTCACCGTCTTGCTCCAAGTGTCCGATGTGTCCGCTTTGATTCAGGTTGTTCTTCGCCGCGATAACCATTCCGTATCCGGCGGCAACCCCGATTGCCGGCGCGCCCCGGACCGCCAAGTCCTTGATGGCATCGTACACATCTTCCACCGTTGCGGCTTCCAGATATTCCATATGATTGGGCAGCTTCCGCTGATCCAGCAGAAACAGCCGATTGTCTTCCAGCCGAACCGGCTCGTAATTGTTGTTCATCATCTATTTAAAATAAATCTCCTTCAAATATAATCCCTGAGGGGGTGCGGTAAATCCTGCCAGCTGTCGGTCCCTTCCGTCCAGAATGCACCGAACTTCATCCGGTGTTCTTTTTCCCGTACCTACTTCCACCAGTGTGCCCACCATAATTCGCACCATATTGTACAAGAATCCGTCTCCCGTCACCTCGATGACGGTGCGTTCCCCGTCCTCCTCAATGGTCAGATTGGATATGGTTCGCACGGTGGTTTCCCGCGGATTCCCGCCGGAAGCCTCGAAGGATTTAAAATCGTGAGTTCCCACGATAAATTCCGCCCCTTCCCGCATCGCCGCATGGTCTAGCGAATCCGCCAGCTGAAAGGCCATGTTCCGCCGGAAAATATCTCCGTTTCGTTCGATAATATACCGATAGGTCTTTCCGCTGCAGGAAAAACGAGCATGAAAATCCGGCGGCATCTCCCGAGCCTCCAGGATTCGGATATCCCCCGGCGCACCGCTGCGGCCAATGCCTCCTGCCCCGAAACGCTTGTTCAGAATAAAGGGCAGTTTCTCCGTTGGCAGCGGAAAATCCCACACAAAAGAAGCACACTGCCCCAAAGCGTGTACTCCTCGATCGGTTCGGCTGGTCCCGTTGATTGAAATCTCCCGGCCTGCGAGGTACCGGAGAACGTGTTCGATTTCTCCCTGTACCGTTCGCTGCCCGGGCTGACGCTGCCAGCCACGGAAATTCGTTCCGTCGTATTGTATTTTTAATAGAATATTCTTTTCCATACGCTTATTATATCGTAAATCAGAAAATAATAAAAGAAATCACGTCCCACAAAAATAAAAAATAGACCGTCAATGCGGCGAATCCGTACGGAATCAGCGGAAGGGTCTGATTCTTTTCAAGACGCTTTCGAAGTGCGAGTATCAGCGCGTGGATGCCCATCAGAAGCTGCGTTCCGAGAAACAGAATTACAATGCCGCCGCTTCCGGCGATTAACCCCAGGGCAGCAAAGAATTTCAAATCCGCTCCGCCGATGATCTCTTTGTGATAAATTGCCTTTCCTAAGAAGTAGACCATCAGCACCAGAAGTCCGCCGGTAGCCGCCCCGGCAATGGGTTCCCACCAACGCTCCTGGAATCCCACAAACCCCAGCGCGGACACGGCCAGAAGGATGCTGAAGGTATCCGGTACGATTCGGTATTTTCCGTCGCAGACCGCCATTTCCAATACGATGGCCAGGACGAACAACACCGCAATCTCATATTGCAGGCTGAACCGAAGGGCCAGAAATATTCCGATAATCCCAAAATACCCCGTAAACACATATTTCCAAGGGGTGCTGGGCAGGCGCTGCCTCGTTCCGTCCCCCAAATCCTGAAGTTCCGGCGGCAGGGATTTCTGTCCGTCCTCTCCGATTTCCTCAAACCAGTGTGTCGGAATACGGTTGAACATCACCACGCTTCCGTTTCCGAATATTACGGCCAATACGATTGCCGTGAAAATTTTTATTCCCAATAAAATATACGTATTCATGCACTCCTTATAAAATTCGATTCTTTAGCCACGTTAATAAATAATTGTACACGTCTTCCCGATTTGTTTCGTTCAGGATTTCGTGCCGATCCTCTTCGTACAGTTTGATATGCACGTCGGCAGCGGAATTCTCCAGATAGACCATATACGCTTTGCGAACGCCGTCTCCGTAATTTCCCACCGGATCCTCTGCACCGGAAATGAACAGCATCGGGAACTTCTCCGGAAGCCGCTTCATCATCTGCCGGTCCTGACATTTTCGGATGCCCTTGAACATGTTGTAATAGGCGTTCACCGTGAAGTGAAACTGGCACAGCGGATTCTCTTCGTAAGCGTCTACAACATCCGTATCCTTGGAAAGCCAATCATCCTTGGTACGAGGATTCTTAATTTTTCGGTTGTTGGATCCCAGCGCCATCTTTTCAATTAGACGGCTGCGATGACGGTCTCCGCAAAACATTTCCGTAAAACCGCTGAGGGTGGTTCCCAGCTTCAGCGCAATGCCCGGCTGCCAGCCAGTTCCCATTACCACGGCACCGGAGAGACCTTCCGCATGCGGAGCTTCCTCCCCTTCCACCAAATACTGTCTCAGCAGGAAGGATCCCATGCTGTGTCCCAGCATAAAGTACGGAAGGTCCGGCCACCGCTCCGTGGTCATCTTTCGAAGCTGATGGATATCCTCCATCAAAAAACCGTTTCCGCCTTTCCCGAAATAACCCAAGTCTTCCTCGGATGTTGCCGACTCGCCGTGTCCCAAATGGTCTTCACCTACCACCACAAAGCCCTGCCGGGTCATGTACTCCGCAAAATCTTCATACCGAGCGATAAATTCCACCATTCCGTGAATAATCTGCAGTACGGCAATCGGTTCTCCCTCCGGAATCCATTGAATGCCGTGAATCATGTTTTTACCGTCGGAAGACGGATACGTAAAATCTTCCCTCATGATTATTCCTTCCCCGGTTTCACCGAGTGAAACTGGTAATACTGAGTTTCCAATCTGCCGTTATACAGCTTTCTCCGCCGGTCTGCCTTTCGCCCCAGGGCCTCTTCCAATTTCTTGTCCGTAGTGATCAGGAACAGGGACCAGGTCGGACGGTTCTCCAAAATATCCGCCAGCTTCCGGTAAATTCTCTGAATCTTCTCATCGTCACCGATTCGTTCTCCGTAAGGTGGGTTGGTGATAATGATTCCATGCTCCTCCTCGGCACGGAACTTTTTCATATCCATCTTGCTGATGCGAATATCGTCTCCTACGCCGGCTTCTTCGGCGTTTTCCCGAGCCGCTTCCACTGCCCGTTCGTCGATATCAAAACCTTTAATCAGCAGTTCTCCGTCGTAGTCTACCTCTTGGAATGCTTTTTTTCGTTCTTCCTTCCACAGGGATTCCGGAATCCAATCCCAATTCATGGAAGCAAAACTGCGATTCAATCCCGGGGCGATATTTCGAGCCATCATGGCCGCTTCAATCAGAATCGTTCCGGAACCGCAGCAGGTATCCACCAGCATTCTCGGCGGGTCGCTGCGATACTTCTCCGGCCTCATGGCTCCGTCTCTCCAGTAGCTGAGCTGAACCAACGCTGCCGCCAAAGTTTCCTTCATCGGTGCCGCCACATCCCGCACCCGGTATCCTCGCTTGTGAAGACCGCTTCCGCTGGTATCCATCATTACGGTAACGTGATCCTTTAGAATCGAAAAACGAACCCGGTACTCTGCACCGGATTCTTCGAAACGATCCACACAATAGAAATCCGAAAGCCGGGATACGATGGCTTTTTTGATGATGCTTTGACAGGACGGCACGCTGTGCAAGGTAGATTTCACCGAAGTTCCCACTACCGGAAAGGCCCCGTCCACCGGAATCCACTTTTCCCACGGGAATCCTTTAATCTGCTGAAAGAGTTCTTCAAACGTCTTCGCATCCAGTTCGCCAATTCGAAGATATACTCGGTCCGCCGTGCGAAGCCAGAGATTGGATCGGACGATGGCTCGTTCATCTCCTTGATACGTTACTCTTCCGTCTTCGGTTCGGATTACCGTATATCCCAGGTTCTGTATTTCTCTTTTTACTACTGCCTCTAAGCCGAATGTTGCGGTCGCAATTAATTCCAGTTTCATTCTTTCCTCTCACTTCTCATGCCGGCACCTTTAGGAGAACAGTTGTTCAAAGGTGCAGTCCAGCACGCCTTCAATCTGATGAATCAGAAGGCGGGTGCTTTCTCGGGCTTGATTAATTCTTTCTTTCTTCTGCTCGGTCATGTTTGGTTTCTTCAGGAGATAGTCCATTCGGATGTCAATGCCCACATAGTGGTTTTCTTTTACCGTTCGATCGGCCAAACACAGCACATCAATTTCTTCCAGGTCCTCCACCCGGTGAAAAGGCCCATAGGTCATGTGCCGGCGCACCAATTCCGCTTCCTTCGGAAACCCGAATCCTGCCAAAATCTTCCCGCCCTCAATGGCATGCTGATCCCAAGGGCGAACCACGTCGTGTACCAATGCGGCACCGTACACGAGTTTCACATCGATGTGGTATCCGTGCCGGTCCAACGCCGCTGCCAGAATTCGAGCCACTCGAGCCACCTCGTTGCAATGCCTTTGGACATGAAGGGGTGTGTTGTATTCGTCGAACAGCAGATGCTGTTCCCTCTCTGTAATGTACATATCTAACTCTCCTGCTTCTTTACAAAATAATGATACCACACAAAAACAGGGATGTCGAACAGATTCAGTCCACATCCCTGTTTCATCAGGATATTTTTAAACCAATTAAGTTGTGCTGCTATACCGGCATCGGAGAATTTCCGGCATGGTTCTCCAGCACCTTCTTCAACGCAGAGGCACTGCTGGAATGTGCCCATTCAATGGGAATGCAGTGCCGCTTCGCCTCTGCCGCAGCGCTGGTCATCATTTTGTGGGATACCGTACCGGTGAACATGATCAGGAGGTCCGGGCATCCCATTTTCCGAGCAACGCTTCCCCGCTCCTTCGTGAACACCTTTGCCTCATGGCCGTACTGCTTACAGATTTCCTTATACCGACATTCCATGCATTCGTTTCCGCCGACAATAACCACGCTCATGATGTTACCTCCTTAAAAGAATCAGTTAATCTTCTCTAACTTCTTATAGTGGTTAGTATAGTCTAACCCGTAGGCTTTGTCAACGTTTTTTTGTTTCTTTTCTCAATATTCTTCCGTCATTTCTTGTTCGGAAACGTGTTCTACGGCATCGTAATCCTCAATTTCCGCTTCCTTTCGGTGAAGCGCTTCCTGAAGTCCCTGCACCGCGCTGAAAGGCATAAACTGTTTTGCTCGTTTGGCCACCGGCATGGCACTCCGCCGGGATTCATTTTCGCAATGCGTTCTATGCGTTTCTTTTCGTTTACGCATCCGGTTCTTTGACTCCGTTTCCACTTTTGTGTCCTCCAATCTGATTATTCCGTTCCCGGGTCGTGGCGCATTCTTCCAAATCCATCCCTCGGAACATGGCATTTTTCCCGAACTTCTTACGAACGTCCAGCATCACCTGCTGGATTTGAACAGCCTTCTCCTCCTCTTCTTCCTGCAAATCTCCCCATGTCAATTGGGTACACGGGCCGGCGGACTGCAGGCGGTTGCAAGAAATATTGAATCGGCGAACGGGGATGGTCGGATTCACCACCCTTTCGTACACCCGAAGCATTTCCGGAATCCACCTTCCGGAAGAATTTGTCGCCACCGAAAGAGAAGCACTCCCTCGCACGGGCGCTTCCGACCACTTGTTGGAATACCCTATGTACATGGTCATGGATGCCGTCTTCTGACAATCCTTCGTCAGCTGCAGGCACAGCTGATCCACCATTTCTTTCAAGATTAACTTCCCTTCTTCGTAACTGTAATCCCGCATCAGAACCTGGCCACTGGTCCGGCTGGTCGTTTCGGCCCGATAAGCCTTGATATCCTGCATGGTAACCGGTTCTCTTCCCCAGGCATGATCGTACAGAAGCTCGGCATCGATTCCGAAGATGGAGTACAGATAGTTCACATCGGTATGGGCCAGTTTTCGCATGGTATCGATGCCGATGTTCTGCAGCTTCGACGCCGTCTTCCTCCCAATCCGCCAAAAATCCGTCAGCGGACGATGATTCCACAGCTGCCTTCGGTAGGATTCTTCATCCAGTTCACCGATGAAATCCGGCGCGTGCTTCGCCAAAATATCCAGTGCAATCTTTGTCAGGTAGAGGTTCGTTCCGATTCCGCAGGTCGCCCGGATTCCCAGTTCCTTTCGAATTTCCCTCATCAGCATCTTTCCGGTTTCCCGAGCCGTCATTCCGTAGGCAGACAGGTACGGCGTTACATCCAAAAACGCTTCATCCACCGAATAGACATGGATGTCGTCCTTGGAGATATACCGCAGGTAGATTCCATAGATTTCCGCAGAGTAATCGATATACTTCTGCATCCGAGGTTCTGCCATAATGTAATCGATTCCCGGTGGGATTTCAAATACACGGCACCGATTCTTCACGCCCATGGCTTTCAGTGCCGGCGATACCGCCAGGCAAATGGTTTTATCGCTCCGCTCCGGATCCGCTACCACCAATCGGGTTGTCATGGGATCCAAACCCCGCTCTACGCACTCCACCGAAGCGTAGAATGATTTAAGATCAATGCATAGATATTGCTGCTGTTTCATCGTATCGTCCTTTATAAAAATCTCTCTTCTCCATTGTTTGCATCTTCCTTGAATTATCCGAAGAGATAGGATAAAATCAGACTATAGAAGATAGAAATTCTGACAAGGAGGATGTACTATGGATAGAGAAAAAATTGATTATACCATCGCTGTTTCCCAGATTCAGGAACTGGCAAAAATAGATGCGCACTACATGCCGCTTCTGGCAAACGTTTCCGCACTTCTTAACGAAATGCTTTCCGACGTAAACTGGGTAGGCTTCTACATCATGAAAAACGACCAGCTGGTTCTGGGACCGTTCCAGGGAAAACCGGCTTGTGTCCACATTAAACCGGGTGAAGGCGTTTGCGGCACGGCCGTTCAAGACAAAAAGACCATCCGAGTGGATGATGTTCATCAATTCCCGGGTCACATCGCATGTGATACCGCCTCCCGTTCAGAACTGGTTATTCCGATGTTCAATCGGTACACCGATGTGAACGCATGTGAAATGCCGCCGGAATTCGCGGTTCGAAATGTAATCGGCGTATTGGATATCGACAGCCCAACCGTTGGGCGCTTCACCCAGGAGGATCAGGAAGCGCTGGAGAAAATTGTCCGGGCGCTAGAATCCGTTGTGGTGAAGTTCGACCGCAAGCGAGACAACAAGAATTAATGACACATCCGCTTGCCAACGTTTGGCAAGTTTACATCCGCATTCATCACCTTTCGGTGCGATAAAGGCAGGCTCACGGGAGCCTGCCTTTATCGTGATATAAATATATGTAGAGCTTTTGATAATTGCGCTTTAAAACCTTTACGCTTCCACCGGAACAATCAACACATCTCCCGGCTGAATCTCTCCCGGGTCCACATCATTAATCTCACAGATTTCCTTCACCTGTATTCTCGGATCGGTACCGCTTGGGCAGTTCTCCTCTGCAATTGTCCAAATGGTCTCATTTTCATGAACCACTACCTGACGATAGGTATCGGCAGCAGCGGCTTCCGTGGAGGGACCGAATACCGTAAACAGCAGAGTGGACAATCCCATCACCATAATCAAGATACATACAAAAAAGCGAACCGGCTTCACTACGCGATATCTTCCCATCAGTTTCATAATTATTCTCCCTTCTGTAAGCATTCTCCGGTACCCCAGTCCCGGATGTTTTCATAACCGGATAAGATTTCTAAGTACGAACATTTGTTCTTCTTTTGATATATGTATTATAATCTCTCGGAATTCGGAAGTCAACAATAAAAAGAACAAATGTTTGCATTTATTGAGAACAATTTTTCCCAATAAAAGACACCCCCGAAGAACGGTCCGTTCCCCGGGAGTGTCTTTTATGCATACTTTTCGGAAGCGTTCGCTTCCCTTCCGCTTCTGCACGATATTATTCTTTTACCAAATCGGCATACTGCGCCTCTGCGGCCCGAATCAAGTCATCCGGCGCCAAGATAATCTGCTCGCCTCTTTTTCCGGCGGAGATGTAGATCCGGTCGAAGAGCATGGCGGTTTCGTCCACGAAGGTCGGGAACAGCTTCTTCATGCCGATGGGCGAACAGCCGCCTCGCATGTAACCGGTAAGTCCCACCAGTTCCTTCACGTGAATCATTTCCACCTTCTTCTGTCCCGCGGCCATCGCAGCCTTCTTCAAATCCAGCTCACCGGAAACGGGAATGACGAATACGAAGAGTTCCTTCGTATTGCTTCGGGTCACCAATGTTTTGAAAATCTCGTCCTCCGATATTCCCAGAACCGCTGCCGCGTGATTTCCGGAAAGGTCGGACTCATCATATTCATATTGCCCCGTATCGTATTCAATCTGATTCTGATCCAAAATACGCATGGCATTTGTCTTTGTAATTTTTTGCTTTTTCACGATAATTAATCCTCGTATTCTTCAATTTTCTCAACGATTCGTTCTCGGTTTCGAATGCACCATCCAAACAAAAGGAGCATGATTACCGCGACGATACCGATACCGATATAATTCTTTCCGGCCCAAAAGTAGCCGATCAGAAGGCTGCCCAGGATTCCCGGCGACCGCCCCAGCGTGGACACCAGCAGGAACGGTTTCAGTTCGATGTTGGAAATCCCGGCGATGTAGCTCATCAAATCCTTCGGAATCCCCGGAACCAAATAAATCAGAAACACGATGGTCAGCGCCCTTCCGCTGTTCAGCTTCTTCATGTAATTCTGAACCTTCTCTTCCCCGAAGATGATATGCATGGCATCCACTCCCAGGAAATGAGCCAGCCGGTACGTAATCAGACAGCCGATAATCGCACCGATAATGGAAATACAGTATCCGCCGATTACCCCATACATATAACTGGAAGCCAGTTGAATCGGCTGTCCCGGGAGAATGCAGATGATAATCTGTATGGCCTGGAGCACAATCAGCACCAAAAAAGAAATCAGGGAATGACGCGCCAGCCGATCCGGAAGCTGCGACCAGAAATCGGTGCTCAGCAGCGTATTCCGATAGAACAAAATCAAAATCAGCGGTATCCCGATTAAGATGATTCCCAAAACAAACAGTTTTGCGAATGCGACGGTATTCCGTACCCATCGGATATCTTTTTTATCTTTCTTCCTCCACATCAATAAGGCCTTTCTTTACCATGGTATCCAGGCTCTTGATTATTCCGTAGCGGGCGTGTTCGTACGTCAATCCGCCCTGAAAATAAGCGATGTACGGTTCTCTCAGCGGTGCGTCCGCACTGAGTTCAATGGAAGAACCCTGTACAAAAGCGCCGGCCGCCATGATTACCTGATCCTCGTACCCCGGCATATCCCATGGAATCGGTGTTACATATGCGTCAATCGGAGAAGCGGACTGAATCGCCTGACAGAATGCAATGGTTTTGTCCGGATCCTTGAACTGGATGGCCTGCACGATATCGCTTCGCTTCGAATATGCCGGCGGCATCACCTCAAAGCCCAGGCCGTCGTACGCCGCACCGCAGAGCATTGCGCCCTTCACCGCTGCGTTTACCACTTTCGGTGCCAGGAACATGCCCTGCAGCACCGAACGGTTCTGTCCAAAGGTCAGGCCGCATTCCGCACCGATTCCCGGACAGGTCAGCCGATAAGAAATCCGCTCAATCAAATCGCTTCTTCCCACGATGTAACCGCCGGACAGAGCCAGTCCGCCGCCCGGATTCTTGATCAGCGATCCGGCCATGACGTCCACTCCGAAATCCGTTGGTTCCTGAACATCCACGAATTCTCCATAACAATTATCTACCATGACGATGATATCCGGACGGAGTCTGTGTACAGTTTCTGTGACGATTCGAATGCTCTCCAGCGGAATCGCCGGTCGCCAGTCGTATCCGGTGGATCGCTGCATGGCCACCACTTTGGTCTCCGGCTGAATCGCCTCCACGATGGCATCCAGATCCACATCCATATCTTCGCCCAGCGTAACTTCCCGGTATCGAATGCCGTAATCCATCAGCGTTCCGGTAAAAGCAGATTCCGGTGCGTCGTTTTTTCCGATGACGGTCTGCAGGGTATCATACGGCGTTCCCGTCACTTCCAGAAGTTCTTCCCCCGGTTTCAGAATTCCGAACAGGGTGGTGGCAATGGCGTGGGTCCCGTTTACAAGGTTTGGCCGAACCAATGCCGCCTCGGTATGGAAGATGGAAGCGTATACCTTCTCCACCGCTTCCCGGCCGGCATCATCGTATCCGTAGCCGGTATTCCATCCGAAATGCGTATCGTTGATGTTGTTGTCCTGGAACGCCTTCAGCACCTTCAGCTGATTGATGGCGCAGATTTCATCCATTTCATGGAAGGAATCCCCCAGCTTTTCCTCCATCCGATCCAGATAATCCAGTATTCCCCGATCAATGTCAAAATCACGAATTAAATGTTCCTTATATATTCTTTCTGCCACTTTCTATTGTTCCGTCCTTTCTTCTTCCCATTCCATGCCTTTTACCAGATCTCGTTTTACATTCATCTTGTGGGATGCGTACAGCTGCGTGGTGGTTACCTGTTCGTGGTCCAGAAGCGCCTGCACATCGTAAATCGAATTTCCGCGGCCGATCAAACTGGTGGCGGCGGTGGCCCGAAGCTTATGCGGGCTGTATCCCTCTTTTCGCCCGGCATGCAACGGAATGGATGTATATTTTTTTACCAGTTCCCGGATGGCCCGCTGCGTCATCCGTTTTCCCTGCAGGGAAAGGAAAAGCGCATCCTCGTCTCCCTCGTCCTGTACGGTAATTTGATTTCGTTCGTTCTCCAGATAATCCCGAACCACTGTCTCCACGGACCGGTTAATCGGCATCGTGGATTCTTTTCCCCGCTTCCGGTAGATTCGAAATTCCCCTCTGGAGAAATTAAAGGAAGACACGTTCAGCTGCTGCAGTTCCGACAAACGCAGGCCATAGGTCAGGAAAAGAATCAGAATCGCTTTGTCCCGAAGCTTCGTCTTCTCCCAATAGATGCGTTCCCGATCCGTCAGATGGGTTCCGCTGCTCACCGCGTCCAGCATCACCATCACCTCATCGTCCTGAAGCGCTTTGATTTCCTTCTCCCCGGGGCCCGGAACCCGAATGGGATCGAACCCGTCGGTGATATTCTTGTCCAGAAGTCCGTCGCGGTACAGCTGCTTGAACATCACGGAGATGGAGGATTTTTTCCGGGACAGAGTCTTGTTGTTGTTCTCGTAGATGACCGTCCCCTTTTCCGTTTCCACCTTGTACTTCCGGCAATAGGCCAGAAATATATTGATATCCATCGCCGTAATCTGATTCAATTCATCCAATGTGACCCGATCCGGCGTATCCGCCTCCGTCAGCGTGGTTTCCCGCACCAGATATTCAAAGAAAAAATGAATATCCCGCAGGTAGGCCAGACGGCTCTGGGGCAGCACGTTGCCTTTCAGGTAGATAAAATAAGTTCGAAGAGACCGAGGAAGCGTTTCTTCCAGCTTCTCGCACTCCAAAAAAATCTCATTTTCCTGTTCTACCACGTTGTCCGGCCGGTCGCTTTTGTTATGAATTCGATACTCTTTCATGAATTTCCTTCTTTACTCTGCCGAGAGAATCCGATCCACGACCGCGCCCACGGATTCATTCCGCTGAATTTCAATCCAATGGATCAATTCCTCATAGCGTTTCAGCCAGGTGAGCTGTCTCTTGGCATAATGGCGCGTATCCTTCATTACCGCCAGGATGGCGTCCTTCAGCTCCGGAATTTCTCCGTTGTAGTATGCGAAGAATTCCTTGTAGCCGATGGCTTTCAGCGCCGGTGCTGTTTCGTCGTATCCCATCTCCCGAAGGGTCTTGATTTCATCCAAAAGGCCGTTCTGAACCAACTTCAGTACCCGCCGGTTAATTCGGTCGTACAGCCACTCCCGGTCCATGGTGATTCCGAACAAGCGGAAGTCGTATCCTTCCCGCAGGCCGCACGCATTCAGGTCCTGTACGTTGGATCCGAATTCGTACGCCTCGATGGCACGAATCACCTTTCGGGTATTGTTGGGATGAATTCGTTCCGCCGATTTCGGGTCCACTGCCGACAGCACTTCGTACATGTATTCGCCGCCCATCTGCTCCGCCATATCTTCCAGCTCCCGGCGACGCTTTCCGCCGTCCGCCGGTTCCGCCGCAAAATCCATATCGTACAGCACGGAATTCAGGTACAATCCGGTACCGCCACACAGAATCGGCGTCTTGCCCCTTGCCAGAATTTCATCGATGGTCTCCAGTGCCATTTTCTGATACCGCGCCACCGTCATATCCTCTTTCGGATCGATGACGCCGTACAGATGGTGCGGCACGGTGCTCATATCCGCCGGACTCGGCTTGGCGCTGCCGATATCCAGATATTTGTACAGCTGGATGGAATCGCAATTCACGATTTCACCGTGAATCCGCCGGGCAAGGTAATTGGCAATTACGCTCTTCCCAACCGCTGTCGGCCCGGCAATAATATAAACTGTTCTCTTCTGTGTTGTCATAATTCTTTCCTTGCTATTTTCTTCTAAAAGATCGTTCAATTTCGTACTTGGATATGCGGATAAAAGTAGGTCGTCCGTGAGGACAGCTGAACGGATTCACGCACTGGGAAAGCCGATCCAGCAGTTCCCGAATTTCCCGTTCCGACAGGTGATCGTTTCCCTTCACCGCCGCTTTGCAGGACCGCATGATTAACTTGTCCACCACCGGAGTGTTCTGATGCAGATGCACTTCATTTTCCTGCACATCCACCAGATTCCGGGCAAAAGCGTCAGCCTCGGACAGGGTCATATAGGCCGGAATTCCCCGGATGATAAAAGTATTGGTTCCGAAATCTTCGATGGCGTAACCGATTCGCCGAAGGACATCCATCCATTCCCGTTCCCCGAAATACACATCACCGGATACGTTCAGCAGAATCGGTGTTAAAACATCCTGCGGCAGGTGCGCCCGGGTATTGTACTGACGAACCAGCTTCTCGTACAGGATCCGCTCGTGGGCCGCATGCTGATCCAGAACAAACAGGTTGTCCCCCGCCTGCGTGATGATGTAGGTGTTAAAAACATATCCCGAAAGCGTCAGATTTTTGAAATCAAAGAGCCGTGTGGTGGCCGGTGCCAAAGGAATCCGGTCCGTCTCATCGGCGGCCTCCGGCTTCGCGTCGTCCTTTGACGGCGCCGCCGGTACTACCGGTACCTCGGACGCTTCCGGCTTTTTTTCGCCGTATTCCGATTTCGTCTCTTGAACTAAGTCCTTAAAGGCATCGCTCATGCTATCGCCCGGAACTTGGAACGTCATCTTCATATCATCTTCATGATACACCGTCTCTGTGTTCGGTTTGTGTTCTCGCTTCTTTGCCTGCAGGAATTCCCGGATGCCCATCTGCTCTCCGGAAGGTTTTTTTACCGGCTCCTTCGGCACCTCTTCCGGCGAATCCGAAGAAAGCGGCTCTTCCTTCAGCACTGCCCGGGGTACCGCCTCCTGAGAACGAATCACCTGCTGCACCGCTGCCGCGATATCTTTCTTAATCTCCCCGGCTTCCAGGAATTTGATTTCCTTCTTGTTGGGGTGAATGTTCACATCGATGGTTTCCAGCGGTACGGTAATGAACAGAAGCGCTACCGGATACCCGGAGAAAATTCGGTCTCCGTACCCATCCATTAACCCTTTTTCAATCACATCGCTTCGAACGTACCGGCCGTTCACGAAGAAAATCTGTCCGCTCCGGTTGTTCTTTGTGGTGCCGGGATCGGAAATAAAGCCATGCACGTATTCTCCCCGAATTTCAATCAGATTGCTGAATTCTTTTGTCGGATATACCCGTGAGATGGCATGGAGATAATTTCCGTCGCCGTTGGTGGTGAGTACGTTCCGCCCGTTATTAATCAGCTGAAATGCCACGTTCGCGTAGTACAGCGCCATCTTCTGAACGAAATCGATGATGGCGGAAGCCTCTGCCGCATCGCTTCGCATAAATTTCCGGCGCGCCGGAGTGTTGTAGAACACGTCCTCCACCACCATGGTGGTGCCGCCGTTCATACCGGAGGGTTCCTTGCCGCAAACGCGTCCGCCCTGGATTTCCAGTTTGATGCCCACCGGAGAATCGGTCGTTCGGGTATACAAGGTCATTCGGGAGATGGCACAAATGCTGGCCAGGGCTTCCCCTCGAAAGCCCAACGTATCGATGTGTCCCAGATCTTCCAGCGTCTGAATTTTTCCGGTGGCATGGCGCTCGAAAGCGATTTCCGCTTCTTCCGCCGGAATTCCACAGCCGTTGTCCGTCACCCGGATGTAGGATTTTCCGCCGTTTCGAATTTCTACCACGATGCTGTCGGCTCCGGCATCGATGGAGTTCTCCACCAATTCTTTTACGATGGAAAGAGGCCGTTCAATTACCTCGCCGGCGGCGATTTTATCCGATATAAAGCTGTCCAGTACTTGTATCATTCTTCTGAATCCTCGTCGATATCTTTGATTTCATTCTGTATTTCCTGCAGCCGCACCAATGCCTGAATCGGAGTCAGGGAGTTGATATCCACCCCGCGAATCTCCTTCAGCACATTCTCGTACGGCAGAGGCTCCTCGGAAACCCGTTCCGGCTCCGGAGCAATTTCATTGTCGAAGAAAGTGATCTGGGTAGTGGCCGGCATCGGTGCCGACTGGGCTTCCAATTCCTTCAATTTTCTCGATGCGCTCTGGCGAATTGCCTTCGGAATACCGGCAATCTTCGCCACGTGAATGCCGTAGCTCTTGCTGGCCGGTCCGTCGATAATCCGATGCAGGAACACCACATTGCTTCCGTCCTCGGAAACCGATACCGACAAATTGTGCACCGCCGGAAGTTGCTCCTCCAGCACCGTCAATTCGTGATAGTGGGTGGCAAACATGGTGCGCACCCGATGATCGTCCGACGCCAGGTATTCCGCCGTCGCCCAGGCAATGGACAGACCGTCGAAAGTACTGGTGCCCCGGCCGATTTCATCCAGAATAATCAAGCTGCGGCGAGTCGCATTCCGCAGGATGTTGGCCAGTTCGCTCATTTCGATGAAAAAAGTAGACTGCCCAGATGCCAGGTTGTCCGATGCGCCGATTCGGGTAAAAACACGATCGCATACGCCAATACGCGCCCGGCGGCAAGGAACAAAGGATCCCATCTGTGCCATCAGCACGATGATGGCGGTCTGACGCATATAGGTGGATTTACCGGACATATTCGGACCGGTAATCAGAAGAAGGCTCTCCTGTTCCGTATCCATGACGGTGTTGTTGGACACGAACATGCCGCTTCCGATCATCTGCTCCACCGCCGGATGGCGTCCTTCTTCAATTTCAATCAAGCTGGAATCGTCCACCTCCGGCCGGACATAGCCGTTGGCCGTCGCCACATCTCCGAAGGAAACCAGCACATCCAATAAAGCCACAGAGGCTGAAGCCTTCTGCAGGGAACCGATATACGGTTCAATGGATGTCCGGATTCTCCGGAAGATATCGTATTCCAACGCATTTATTTTTGCTTCCGCACTCAGAACCAAGCTCTCCTTCTCCTTCAGTTCCGGCGTAATGTATCTCTCGTTATTCACCAGAGTCTGCTTCCGCACGTAGTTCTCCGGCACCTTATCCGAAAAGGATTTGCTCACATCCAGATAGTAGCCGAACACCTTGTTGAATCCCACCTTGATGGTCTTGATTCCGGTGCGCTCCCGCTCGCTCTGCTCCAGTCCCGCGATCCACTCCTTGGCATCCCGAATGGATTCCTTCAGGTCATCCAGCTCCGAAGAGTACCCCGGCCGAATCAGATTACCCTCGGTGATGATGAACGGCGGTTCTTCCACGATGGATTCCGCAATCATCTGATAGAGATCGTCAAAATCATCGATGGAATCTCGGATTTCGGCAAGTAAAGCAGAGGAGGACAAATCCTCCAGGGTGCTCCGAATGTCCGGCAGTGCGCCCAGCGTATTCTTCAGCGCCACCAGATCCTTTCCGTTGGCGCGGCCACTGGCCACACGAGCGCTGAGGCGCTCGAAATCATAGATTTCCCGAAGGCCCGCCACCAGATTGTTCCGCTCCAGCGGATGGTTCACCACGGCATCCACCGCTTCCAACCGGGCATTGATCTGCGCCTGATTGTTCAGCGGCTCTTTAATAAACCGCTTCAGCAGTCTCCCGCCCATGGCGGTGTGCGTATGGTCCAGCACGCCCAGCAGGGAACCTTCCTTATTCTTGTCATATAACGTTTCCAAAAGTTCCAGGTTTCGAAGGGTGGAACGGTCCAGCTGCATGTAGTTGCTGGATTCTCGAATATCCAGATGCTTGAACTGCTCCATCCGCTGCTTCTGGGTATCCCCCAGATACAGCAACAGGGATCCGGAGGCCAGCACCAGGTCCGTTCGACCGTCCAAATCCAACGAGATCAAGGAAGATGCCCCGAATTGATTCATCAGTGTCTTTTCGCACAGCGCCTTTCGGTAATAGGAAGAATCCACCGGATTCAAATAGGTCTGAACCTGCGGATCCTGCAGTGCCGCCAGTACGTTCTCCGGCAGCGAAGACTCATCGTAAATAATCTCCTTCGGAGATATTTTTACCAGCTCGCTGATCAAGGAGTCCAAATCGTGGCGGTATTCCAAATGCATGCAGGCCAGCTCTCCGGTGGTGATATCCCCATAGGCAATGCCCACCTGCGTCTTTGTGGCGAACACCGATGCGATAAAAATATTCTCGTCGTTCTCGGTGGAACCGGCGATGTCAATGGTTCCCGGCGTGATGATTCGAACCACTTCCCGGCGAACCAACCCCTTTGCTTCCGCCGGGTCCTCCATCTGTTCGCAGATGGCCACCTTGTGGCCGCGCTCCACCAGTTTTGGAATGTAGGAATCCGCCGAGTGGAACGGAACCCCGCACATAGGGGCCCGTTCTTCCAGGCCGCAGGCTCGGCCGGTAAGGGTCAGCTCCAGTTCCCGGGAAACGGTCTTGGCATCATCGAAAAACAGCTCATAAAAATCCCCCAGTCGAAACAGAATCAGGCAATTCGGATTCTCTTCCTTAATCTGTAAGTATTGCTGCATCATTGGTGACAACGCCATAATAATCTCCTTTTTCATTCCTCTTTATTCTTTATTCCAATCAGTCCAGATCTGCGTGGGCTTCCCGGACCACATCCGAAATCCGGACGGTCCATTCTTCCGGAACGGATTCTTCGCCGTTGTCCGGAAACTCCCCTTCTGCCTTGCCGGCAAAAAGCAGATATTCGATATTTCCTTTTGTCCCCTTCACCGGAGAGAACGCCAGTCCCAGAGGTTCCAGACCGTTCTCCAGCGCATAACGGAGGACATTTTCGATGACCTGACGGTGCACCGCCGGATCCCGCACGATGCCGTTCTTGCCCACCTGTTCTCTTCCCGCTTCGAACTGCGGTTTAATGAGACAGACCATGTGCCCCGACGGAGCTAACACCTTCTGCACCACCGGGAACATGTGTTTTACCGAAATAAAAGAAACATCGATGGACACAAAATCCACCGGTTCCTCGATTAAATCGGTGTCCAGATACCGGATGTTGGTTTTCTCCATATTTACCACCCGAGGGTCTACCCGCAGCTTGTAATCCAGCTGTCCGTATCCCACATCCAGAGCATAAACCTTCCGGGCACCGTTCTGAAGCATGCAGTCGGTGAAACCGCCGGTGGAAGCGCCCATATCCATGCACACCCCATCCTTTAAATCGATGGGAAAGCAGTTCATGGCTTTCTCCAGCTTCAATCCGCCACGGCTCACATATGGGCAAAGCTTCTGCTTTACCGCGAATTCCAATTCCGGATCGAACTTCTGTCCGGCTTTATCTTCTATCCGACCATCGACGGTAACCAAACCGGCCATGATGGTTCTCTTTGCTTTATCTCTGGATTCCACCAGACCTTTCTGTACCAGAATGACATCAAGCCTTTCTTTTTTCAAAGTAATCCTCTACCCCTTTCACTACATCTTCCGGCGTCATGGCGCATTCCACTCTCAGTTCCGGAATGCTGCCCTGTTCGATAAACTGATCCGGAAGGGCAAAATTCAGAATTCCAAATGGCTTTTCCCGATTCAGTCGATCGAACTCATCGGAGAAACCGCCAATGATAGTGTTATCCTCCAGCGTAACCACCAGTTTCGTCTCCGGATTCGCTGCCGCGGCATCCATCGGTTTTACCACGTTGATTGCCGTAACACCGGCATCAAATCCGTGTTCCCGAAGGAGTCGCGCTGCCTCAATTCCGGTATCCAGCATCGCCCCAACCGCCAGAATCGTTACATCCTTTCCAATGGAGAGCACCGTATTCTCCCCGGTGAATGGCTTCAGTCTCAGGTGATTTCCCTGGGAAGTGCCTCTCGGATACCGAATGGCAATCGGTCCGTCGTATTGATGAACGGCATATTCCAACATCTCTTCCAGCTGATTGCCGTCCGCCGGACAGAGAATCTTCATGTTGGGAATCATATTCAAATAGGACAAATCAAACATGCCGTGATGGGTTTCTCCATCCGCACCCACCAGGCCGGCCCGGTCTACCGCAAAGACCACATGAAGGTTCTGCAGGCAAATATCTTCAATCAGCTGATCGAAAGCACGCTGCAAGAAGGAAGAATAGATGGCCACCACCGGTGTCATGCCGGCCTTCGCCATTCCTGCCGCAAAAACTACCGCATGGGCTTCCGCAATTCCCACATCGAAGAATCGAGGTTCAAACTCCTTGTAGAACGGACCCAGTCCGGTGGCCGTTCCCATCGCCGCAGAGATGGCAACGATGGAATCGTCCGCCCGTGCCAACTCCACCAGCTTGTCGCCGAACACTTTTGAGTAGCTCGGGCCGGTAGGCGACGATAATATATTACCGTTATCTGCATCAAATGGAGCGATGCCGTGGAATTTTCTCGGATACTTTTCCGACCAGTAGTATCCCTTTCCTTTCTTTGTAATGACGTGCACCAGCGTCGGTCCGTCGTACTGATTGGCGGCGGTGTAGGCTTCGACCAGAGCCGGAAGATCGTATCCGTCTACGGGACCGATATATTTTATTCCAAGATCTTCGAAAAGAACGCCCTGCTCATCCAACAGCGAGTACTTAATCTTATTTTTGGTATGGGAGATGGTGTCGCTGACCCGCTGACCCACCACCGGAATATTGTCCAGTGCCTCCCGGATGTTTTCCTTCATTCGGGTGTAATTTTTTGAGGTGCGCAGGTTGTTCAAATGGCGAGACATGGCACCTACATTTTTGGCGATGGACATTCCGTTGTCATTTAAAATAATTTTGATATTGGTTCCGGAAGCTCCGATATTGTTCAGTGCTTCGTATACCAAGCCGCCGGTCATGGCCCCGTCGCCGATTACCGCCACTACCTGGTAATCTTCATTTCGAAGATCCCGCGCGGTGGCATATCCCATGGCCGCACTGATGGACGTACTGCTGTGTCCCGTGTCATAGGCATCATGAATGCTTTCCCGGGACTTCGGAAAACCGGAAAGGCCTTTATACTTTCGAAGGGTATCGAAGGCTCCCGCCCTGCCGGTAATGATTTTATGAACGTAGGATTGGTGTCCCACATCGAAAATTACCCGGTCCACGGCGGTATCATATACCTTGTGCAGGGCAATGGTGGTTTCCACAATACCTAAATTGGATGCCAGGTGACCGCCGGTTTTCGAAACCTTCTCCACAAGGAAATCCCGCATTTCCTGAGCCAGGGCCTCCAAGTCTCCATAGTCGGAGTTCTTTATTATCGATATTAAATCTTCTTTTTCAAGATCGTACAGCATTAAGATTTCCTTCTTTCCAGCTTATGAGCAAGTTCGATGAAGAATTCTGCGGAGTCGCCGTATTTCTCCATAAGCGCAACGGCCTTTTCCGTTAGAGAATGCAGTTCGTCCTTGGCCGCCTCCAGCCCCAGGACGGTGGCGTAGTTGCATTTGCCGTGATCGGCATCCTTGCCCAGCTTTTTCCCCATCATTTTTTCATCGCCGATCACATCCAGGATATCGTCGGAAATTTGGAAGGCTCTTCCAACCAGTTCCGCATACTGTTCAAAGTCTGACCGAACCTCCTCCGGTGCATTGCCGATATAGAGACCGGCCAGGATCGGCGCCTTCAAGAGCGCACCGGTCTTATTGGAGTCGATGAAGTTCAGCATCTCTTCGCTGCATTCTTTTCCCTCGTTCTCCATATCCGCTACCTGACCCGCAATCATCCCGTGGATGCCGGCATTTTGGGATACTTCCAACGCCGCCATCACGTGGCGGTGGAGTTTTTCCGGATCGTCTTTCAGACCCGCTGCATCCTGCAGCATGATTTCGTGGGCGGTGTTCAGCAGTCCGTCTCCGGCCAGAATGGCCATGGCTTCCCCATACACCTTATGGTTAGTCGGGTTACCGCGGCGAAGATCGTCGTCATCCATCGCCGGGAGATCGTCGTGAATCAGCGAATAGGTGTGAATATACTCAATGGCGCATGCAAAAGGAAGGGCTTCTTCCGGGTTTCCCCCGGCGAAGTCCGCACAGGCCAGCAGCAAAACCGGGCGCAGACGCTTTCCGCCGCTTTTCACGCTGTAATTCATGGAATCCCACAGGACCTGGACCTGCGGCGCGACGGAAGGCAATTTCTCCGCTAGATTTTCTTCAATCATGTTTTTATAATAATCGTAATTATTCATGGGAAGAACCCTCCTGCTCATCAAATATTTCGATTTTCTGTTCCGCTTTTTCCAGTACGGAATTCAGATATTCCGACTCCTTCATTCCGGCATCGAACAGCGCCAGCGCTTCTTCCAAGGAAGTGGCCGGTCCGCCGATTCGATCTGCGGCACTCCGGAGATTCTTCATGGATTCGGAAAAACTCTTATCACTCATCGTGCTCCTCCTTGTTCTTACCGGTAACCTGCGCCTTGAAGCGGCCGTTTCGCAGGAGTACCGCATATTCTTCGCCCACCGACACATCATCGATATCGGAAACGATGGCTCCTGCTTCATCCAGAACCGCAGCAAAGCCTCGCTCCAGCACCCGCTTCGGATTTCCCTCCCGAAGCTTAATCAATGCCTGCTCCATCTCGTTCCGGGCCTTCTGTACCCGATTTTTCATATTGGAGCAGAGAAGCTGGGTCAACGATTCTACCATTCTCTTTTCGTTCATCAATTTGAAACGCAGAGACTCGCTCAGCGCACTGCGGCACTCCGCAATGCGTTTCTGAATTTCATGAATATCCGGCACCGCCATATCCGCCGCCTCGCTGGGCGTTGCCCCCCGGGCATCCGCCACGTAATCGGAAATGGACACATCCGGTTCATGGCCCACGGCGGAAATAATCGGAATCTCCGATTGAAAAATGGCTCTCGCAACGGATTCCTCGTTAAAGGCCGCCAAATCCTCCGGGGATCCGCCGCCTCGCCCCACGATTAATAGGTCAATATGGCGTTTTCCCGATTCGTTCACCCGGTTTGCCAAATGAATTCCCTGACAAATGCTTGCCGGCGCATTCACGCCTTGCACATACGTTGGAAAAATCAACAGGTTCACGTAATTGTTTTTCTTTAAAATAATTTTCTGTATGTCCCGAAGGGCATCCCCCTCCGTGGAGGTAACGACTCCCACACATTCCGGGAATTCCGGAAGCGGCTTCTTGTATTCCGGTCGGAACAGCCCTTCCGCTTCCAGTTTCTTTTTCAAGGCTTCAAAAGCCGTCTTCGCTTTTCCGACCCCGGCATCTTCCATATAGTGAATCTGGAAAGAATAGGTGCCGCCTTTTGCATACAGCCGAACGGATCCCACTGCAACGACATTGCGTCCGTCTTCCAGAAGTTCCGGATCGATCTTAGGAAGCTGACTTTTCCAGACCACACTGCGGATGACGCATTGTTCATCCTTCAAGGAAAAATACGCATGTCCTTTCCGGGTTAATCCGGAGATTTCCCCTTCAATGGCCACATTTCGGAGATTGAAATCGCTGTCAATTTTGTTGGCCAGATATTCATTTACCTGTGTCACGCTAACCGGCTTCATTCTTGACTCCTCCGTCCTCCCAACAGGGAAATTCCTACGGCGTTATCTCCGGAGAGTACCGGGTCTCCGAACAGAATGCGGCAGCCATCCTGCTCTTCCGACCACAAGGCCGCATATTTTCGAAGGGTTGCACTGGCAGAAACGCCTCCGGCCATGACCACCGTATCCACTTCGTACTTTCGGCTCAACTGTACTGCTGTGTCGTGAAGCAGCTGCTGAATCCGGTAGAAGATTCCCGGGACAATTTCATCGCCCTTCTCTTCAATGCTCTTCATCACCTGAGTCTCCGTCCCGGACAAGTTAAAGAACCCATCCTGAATCCGAATTTTTCCCGGAAAGACTGTAAACGACCGTTTCATGGCAATTCGGTCTAAATACTTTCCCGCCGGGAAATCGTAACCCAACTGCACGCCGGTCCGATCCAAAAGCTGACCCACGCTGATGTCCTTGGTTCCGCCCACAATTTCAACCGCGTATCCTTCCGAGGTGCGTTCGCACAGAAGGCACTCCGTCGTTCCACCGCTGAGATGGAACAGCAGAAAGGGTTTCTGCGACATTGGTGGCAGCGTGGACAGGATGGCTTCAATATGCCCTTCCTGATGAGAAAAACATTTCATCGGAACCTGCAGTGCAGAAGAAATCACCGTTCCGGTCTGAACGCCGGACAGGAATACCGGCATGTAGGATCCCTCCACATTCCGTGGGCGAGACGATACCGCCACTGATACAATTTCCTTTGGATCTACCGTCTGAAAAGCTTCCTCAATAAAGGAAGGTAGAACCTGGCAATGGTGAAAAAAGGCAACGGATTGCCTTAGACCTCTTTTTCCTTGTTCTACCTTTAGAAATTCGGAGCGCTGATATCGAATGCGTCCATTCTCATCCGTCAGCGCCACCGACGTCTTATAATTAGATGTATCGATTCCCAATACTACTTTAGCCATACTATTTATCCTTGGCAATCTTCCCTAAAACAGAATTGATAAATGCATACGAACGGTCTTCACCGTATTTCTTCGCCATCTTTACCGCCTCATCAATGGAAACGCTGTCCGGAATGGCATCCATATAGCAAATTTCTGCAACGGCAATACGGAAAATGGCCAAATCCGTCTTTCCCATTCGGTTCGTCTTCCAGCGATCGGAATGAGAATCAATCATTGCATCAATTTCTTCTCGGTGATCGCGAATAACGTCCAGGGTCTGAAGAGCCTGCTTTTCTTTTTGAATCTGCTCGTTTTCGGTAATCAGCGAGATGTTCCGGTAATCGAAATCCCCCATCACATTCATCTGATATACCACCTGCATCGTCATTTCTCTAATTTCTTCTCTTTTCATAGTACTCGTTACCTGCTCTTTTCAACTCCCTCAATACAGATATTAACTGCTTCGACGGAAATTCCCGTCTCCTTCTCGATAATCTTCTTCACCCGATTCTGGATGTCATACGAAAGCTGCGGTATGTTCACCCCATACGCTGCGATGATATGAATATCCACAGTAACCTTTCCATCCTCATCGTTTACGTGAACTCCTTGTGTTTCCGTAATCCTGCCCAGAATGTTCCGGGAGAAGCTTTCTGCAATTCCCGGCGCCATCCGGATAACTCCGGGAAGCTTCATGGTCTCCTGCGCAGCATACCCGGCAATCACGGAATCTTCAATTATATTCTTTTCTTTGAAGTCTTTTGATTTGCTCATGAGTTATTTTTTGCATCCTCTGTCGGTTCTTCCGGCAGAATTTCAATTTTCATCTTCTCGATTCGGCGATCCTTCACTTCCAAAATGGTAAAGGAGAGATTTCCGTACTGAATCGGCTTGTATTTCACTTCTTCCTTCGGAATTTCTCCCATCAAATCGATGATGAAACCGCCTACGGTCTCACTGTTCTCCGATTCCAAATCCACATGAAGCTCATCCGCCAAATCGTCCAAATACACATTGCCGTCAACGATAAACTCGGAATCGCTGATTTTTTCGATGACCCGGTCATCCTCGTCGAACTCATCCGCAATATCTCCCACAATCTGTTCGATAATATCCTCGATGGAAACGATACCGCTGAATCCGCCGTACTCATCAATCAGAATGGCCACGTGGTTCGTGCTTTTCTGAAGTTCGATGAACAGCGCATCGATGTTCTTCGTTTCGGGAACGAAATACGGTTCCCGAAGAATTTCCTCAAAATTCACGTTATCAAATCCGTGCTGACTGGCCTGGAACAGATAATCCTTAATATGCAGGATTCCGATGATGTTGTCCGGATCGTCCCGATATACCGGAATTCTGGAATACCGCAACTCCATCAGTTCATCGAAGTACTCTTCCCGGTCGTCATCAATGTCAATCATGAACACATCGGTTCGAGGTGTCATAATCTCATACGCCAGCAAATCGTCAAATTCGAAAATGCTGTCGATCATCCGATGGGCTTCTTCCTTGATATCTCCGGATTCCTGCCCCCGATCCAGCATGGACATGACCTTATCTTCCGAGAAGTAGATGTTGTCCACATCCGTGTTTTTCCGAAGTATCACCAGAAATACGTTGGCCAGACACACACATATTTTTACAAACGGCCAGGTAATGTAATACACCATCCGCTGAAAGCCCGCAAATCCGATGCCCGAAGTATTCCGGGACTGAGATGCCAGCTTTTTGGGCAGGATATCCGCCACGCCGATAAAAGCCACAAAATACAGAATATCCCACAAAATCATCCAGTGGTTATCCCCCATTTCCCGTTTCATCAGTGTATGGAAGAGGAAAAAGGACAAAATCAACGTCAAGTAGCTCAGAAACAAGTCCGCATAATGGTATTCCGATGGTTTCTGAATGAAACGCATCACCGCCTGAACTCTGCTGTCCTCCGGATCCGATTCGCTCAATTCTTTAATAGTGTTTCGGTCCGTATTGTCCAATGAACGTTTTGCTGCCGCCACCAGTGCATACACGATGCACAGCACAGCGATGGTTATGATATATGCATATATAGGTATTTCACTCGTGTCAGATGTCATATCTCTACTTCCTTTTTCTTAAGATTGAATGCTTCGCCGGAACTCTCCGGAACGGGATTCGCACTTCCTGTTTCGGATGCGGTGCGCTTTCAATTTCATTCCCCTCTTCGTCCTTTATAGAAGAAACCGTTTCCGTATAGAACGGTTCTCCCGGACTCATAATTTCGATTTCATCTCCAACGCAGAACTTGTTCCGCTGCTGGACGATGGTCTCGCCGGTCTCCTCATCCACGCCCAACACCACGCCGATAAAGCTGTACTCCCGAACATAGTCGCTGGTAAGGTAATTCTGATCCTTGCTGCTCGGCTTCTGATAAAAGAAGCCATGGGTGAATTCTCGGTGGCTGGCCTTGCACAGTTCATCGTACCATTCCTGTTTGAACTCGTAATTCTCCGGATCCTTCATATAGCTGTCCAATGCCGCCCGGTATGCGGAAACCACCGTTGCCACGTAATATGCCGACTTCATCCGGCCTTCAATTTTCAAGGATGTAACACCGGCGTTGATCATATCCGGCAGGCAATCCAGCATGCAAAGATCCCGAGAGTTCATAATGTAGCTTCCCCGGTCATCCTCTTCAATCGGGAAGTATTCCCCCGGCCTTTTCTCTTCCATCAGGTGATACTTCCACCGACACGGATGGGTGCACTGCCCCCGGTTCGCATCCCGGCCCACCATATAATTGCTCAGCAGGCATCGACCGGAGTACGAGATGCACATCGCACCGTGAAGAAATGCTTCGATTTCGATATCTTCCGAAAGGTGTTCCCGCATCTCTCGGATTTCTTTCAGGCTCATTTCCCGGGCCGCAACGATTCTCTTCACACCCTGGGTCACCCAGAAATTGGCGCTCAAATAGTTTGTAGTGTTGGCCTGAGTACTGAGATGAATCTCCGCATTCGGGATTCCTTCCTTCACCAGCTGCATGACACCCGGATCGGATACCAAGAACGCATCGATGGGAATCTCCCGTATCTGCTGAATATATTCTTGAAGCGGCTGAATATCCTCGTTATGAGGATAGATGTTGACGGTCAGATACCCTTTCGCCCCGTGAGCGTGAAGGAATTCCATGGCTTCCTTCATTTCATCCACGGTCAGGTTCCCGGCCCCGGCACGAAGGCTGAACACCTCTCCGCCGAAGTATACCGCATCGGCTCCGTACCGCACCGCTGTTTTTAACTTTTCCATATCTCCCGCAGGAGCTAACAATTCAATTTTCTGCATAAATTCTACTTTTTATTCTCTTTGACAAGCAACAATCCATCGCCACAGCTCAGCAAGGATACCTCTAAATCCTCCCGGCTGTGAACGTATTTCAAAAACTCATTCATTCTTTTTACGCTGGTTCGATGACGACGCTTCCGGTCTAAAGACGAATCCACCAGAAAGGCCTTCATCAGAATATTGTCGCAGACAATCAATGCATCCTTGCTACACAGCTTCTCTGCTTTTTCGAAGAATTCCATATAATGGCTCTTCGCTGCGTCGATAAAAATAAGATCGAAAGGTTCTGCGTTTCCGACTTCGGCGTCCTGAATCAGTTCATCCAGCACAACCGAACCGTCTCCGTGAATCACCTGAATTCGATTGGTCAGCCCTTGCTCCCATATGTTATCCGCCGCAACCTGATAATTGGTATCCGAAAGCTCCACCGTGGTGATATGGCTCTCCGGAAGGAGGTGCGCAAAAAATATGGAAGAATACCCGTACGCGGTGCCGATTTCCAGCAGTCGATGGACGGGTTTCAGGGGTAAAAGCGTGCGAAACAGCATCTCCGTTTCCTTTAGAATCAATGGAATCTGATCTGCCTCGCTCTGCGCTCGCAACTTTCTCATCGTGTCATTCCACGGTTGGTAGAATGACACGATGTAGTCCGTTACTTTTTCGTTGGTTATATTCATATGAAAGTTCGGCTCCTTCTATTTCTTGTTTTCCTTCGCCAGAGCCTTCTCATACGCCCGGGTATCTTTCTCAAATTTCGAGTAGGATTTACTGAAATTGTGGGAACCGTCCAGCTTCTCGCTTACCACGAAATACATGTAGTCTGTTTTTGCCGGGTACAAAGCCGCCTTAATAGATGCCTCCCCCGGGGAACAAATCGGTCCCTTTGGCAAGCCGGAATGAATATAGGTGTTGTACGGAGAATCAATCTTCGTGTCCGCCACGGACAGAACCGGTTTCGCTTTCCCCAGAATGTACTGCACGGTGGAGCACATCTGCAGATTCATGCCGTCATCCAATCGATTGTAGATGACGCTGGCAATCTTCGGCCGATCTTTGTCCACCTGTGCTTCCTTTTCAATGATGGAAGCGATGATGATAATTTGATTCTCGGTATACCCCAGCTTTTTCGCCCGGGCTTTATATTCGTCTGTAAAAACAGTGTCGAACTGATTCAGCATGGTCGTGATAATCTGCTGTTCATCTGCTTTTGGCGCAACCTGATAGGTGCTCGGGAAAAGATATCCTTCCAGATGATTCTTCCCCTTCTGGGCATCTTTCAGAAAATCGAAATCACTGTAGGCATCGGAATTCTGCGCGGCCTCCAGGAACTTCTTTTTATCCACCAATCCGTCCTTTGCCAGAGTCTCTGCCACCGTTTCGATGGTGGATCCCTCCGGGACCGTAAAGGAATTGGTGGTTTCTTTTCCGGATACGATGACCTTTGCAATGTCGCTGCACGTCATGCTCGGCGAAACGGAATATACCCCCGCCTTGTAGTTGGAATCGTAATGCCAGATTTTGGAGCAAATCTTATATCTGGTAGTACTGCGAATGACACCTGCATCTTTCAGTGCGTTGGCGATATCATCGGTTGTCGCCCCTTCTTCTACAGTAACGTCAATCAGCGTTGCGTTGCTGCGGTCCAGCGGCTTGTTCAAGGTGGACAAGAGCACGCTGGAGCCGATAATTAACGCAAATATAATTGCCAGTATTACCATTGCTTTTCTGATTGCTTTTTTCATAATAGCCCTTTGCTAATACCCGATATTCGGAAAATATAAACTATTTGGAACGTCCCAGATAATCACCGGTTCTGGTGTCGATCTGAATCTTCTCGCCTTCGTTGATGAAGATCGGAACCTGGATTACCGCACCGGTTTCAACGGTTGCAGCCTTTGTAACGTTGGTAGCGGTGTCGCCCTTAACGCCCGGCTCGGTCTCGGTTACTTCCAGGTCAACGAAGTTCGGAGCTTCTACCGTGAATGCGTTGTCCTTGTAGAACTTAACGGTAGCGGTATCGTTCTCGCGAATGTACTTGATGGCATCCTCCACCAGGTCATAGGTCAGCGGAATCTGGTCGTAAGTCTCCTGATCCATGAAGTAGTACAGCTCGCCGTCGTTGTACAGATACTGCATCTGCTTGGTCTCGATGTGAGCCTTCGGGAACTTGTCGTTCGGGTTGAACGCTTCTTCTCTGGTTGCTCCGGTCAGAATGTTCTTATACTTTGTACGAACAAATGCGGCACCCTTTCCCGGCTTAACGTGCTGGAAATCCACAACAACATGTGGTTCGCCATTCATTTCAAAAGTAACGCCTTTTCTGAATTCACCTGCGCTGATCATAATTGTTTCTCTCTTTCTTTAAATCTTTAAAAATAACTTATAACATTGACTTAATATTGATGGCATCTGCCAGAATCTCGCTCACGTCCTTCATCATGATGGAGAATCTCGCTTCCGCCTGCAGATACTGTGCTGCCTGAGGCTTTGCCGTAAGCATGGTGACCATGGACTGAATCTGTCCCATCAGTTCCGAATCCATCTTTCCCTCCGTCATCTGCTTTGTCTGGAGCTGAATCTGCTTCATCTGCAAGTCCTTCAGCATTGCGCTGAGCTGCGGATCCCGATCCACTTCCTTCTTCAGACGGTCGAACTCTTTGAATTCGTTGCTTTCCTTAATCGCCCGGGCAAGATTGTGGGCTTCTTCGTAAACGTTCATCGAAGCTCCTTTCTACACGTAGAGGATGACCGGAAGAATTACCGGACTTCGCCGTGTCTTTTTATAAATGTAACCCCGAAGGTCGTCCCGAATCGCCGACTTCAACGAACTCAAGTCCATAGAGTCTCGATTGCGGCAACGCTCGATGGTTTCATAGACCACTTCGGTGGCATCATTGATTAACGGACCGTTCTCCTTAACGTAGATAAAACCACGTGTAATCAATTCCGGGTTTGCCGCCAACTGCTTGGAATAGGTATCGATAGCCACCGATACCACAATCAATCCCGCTTCCGACAGCTGCTTTCGATCCCGAAGTACCACGTTTCCAACATCTCCGACGCCGTAACCATCCACCAGAACATCGTCCGCCGTAGCGTATCCGTTCTCCTGTTTCGCACGGCCGCCCTTGACCACCAACGAATCGCCGTTGGTCATGACGAAGATATTGCTTCGGCTCATTCCAAGGCTTTCTGCCAGCTTTGCGTGTTCGTTCAGGTGACGGTATTCGCCGTGGGCCGGAATGAAATATCTCGGCCGTACCAGAGTGTGAATCAATTTCAGCTCTTCCTGGCAGGCGTGGCCGGATACGTGAATATCCACAAAATCCGACAGATACACCCGAACCTTCTTCTCGTACAGCTTGTTGACCACATTGGTAATGGTCTTCTCGTTTCCCGGAATCGGCGAGGAGGAGAAGACGACCACATCGCCCTTCTTCAGCTTCACCGCCCGGTGATTGTCGTTGGCCATTCGAGTCAGTGCGGACATCGGTTCACCCTGGCTTCCCGTTGTAACGATGGTCAGGTTGCTGTCCGGGATGTTATTGATATTTCGGATGTCCACAAAAGCAGATTCCGGCAGGTCGATATATCCCAAATCCTTTGCAATCTGCATCACGTTCTCCATGGAACGGCCGGAAACCGCAATTTTACGGCCATGATGTATGGACGCTTCCATAAAGTGCTTAATTCGATGGATATTCGAAGAGAATGTAGCGATGATAATTCGCTTGTCCGTCTCCTCAAAGATTCGATTCATGGATTCTGCGACGATTCGCTCCGACGGCGTGAAGCCCGGACGGAGTACATTGGTGCTGTCGCAGAGAAGCACATCCACGCCCTCGTCGCCCAGCTTCGCAAAGCGAGCCAAATCGATTTGCTTTCCTTCCAGCGGAGTGTAATCCACCTTAAAGTCTCCCGTATGAACGATATGTCCTGCCGGACACTTGATGGAGAACGCAAAGGAATCCGCAATGCTGTGGGTGGTGTGAATCGCTTCCACGATGAAGCTTCCTATATGGATTATATCACCTGAAGATATGACATGCACGTCAGCAGTAAGATTCTTTTCCTTTAATTTGTGCTGAATCAATCCCGCCGCAAGGCCGGAAGCGTATACCGGGACGTTGATTTCTTTTACCAGGTACGGCACGCCGCCGATGTGGTCCTCGTGTCCATGGGTGATAATCAAGCCCTTAATCTTCTCCATGTTTTCCTTCAGGTAGGTGAAGTCCGGAATAACCACGTCGATTCCGAACATCTCATCTTCCGGGAAGGACATTCCGCAGTCCACAATCAGAATTTCATCCCGATACTCGATCAGCGTGATGTTCTTTCCGATTTCCTTCATGCCGCCCAACGGGATGATGCGGAAGGATTCCTTCGGACGAACCTGTTTCTGATTCTTTCCGTTGGACTTGTTCCGATTCTTTCCCTGATGGAACGGAATTGCCGGAAGGGTCTTCTTTGATTTTTCCGGCTTTGATGTCCCCTTCTGTTTGTGGGGTTTTGGATTCTGCGAAGCGTTGTTCCCCTTCTTTTTCGCCGTTCCGTCGGAAGGTTTGAACGCTTTTCTTACTTTTCCGGCAGCTGCCCCGGAATTTTTCTTCCGGGGGGCCGGATTCTTTTTCTTGTTATTCAGTTGCAAATCTTTTTCTTGTTTCATAGGCATTTCTATTTTACTACAAAGTTAATCAGCTTGTTTGGAACCACGATGGTTTTTACAACAGATTTACCTGCAATCGCATCCTGCACGCGTTCGCTTGCCAGCGCCGCTTCTTCGATTGCGCTCTTCTCCGCGTTCTTTTCGAAAGCCATCTTGTCCTTCAGTTTTCCGTTTACCTGAACGATAATCTCCACGTTTTCCAGTTCCAGTGCAGCCGGATCGAATGCCGGCCAAACCTGCTGATATACCCGATCTTCATGACCCAGGTCGTTCCACAGTTCTTCTGTAATATGCGGAACAAACGGGTTCAGAATCAGAATCAGCTTCTCAATGGCATCGTTCATCAGCGGAACGTTCACCTCACCCTGCTTGTATTTATACAGCGCGTTCACCAACTCCATGATAGAACTGATTGCAGTGTTGAAGCTGAACCGTCCGCCGGCATCTTCCGTTACCTTCTTCACGGTAGCATTCAGCTGGAAATTCAGCGCTTTGTCATCTGCGTTCTGAATAGTGATGGTTTCACTTCCACGGAAATCACCGCGGATTTCGTTCACATATTCCTGTACCAGACGATATACACGGTTCAGGAAACGGTAGCTTCCCTCTACACCGGCATCGCTCCAGTCCAGTTCTTTTTCCGGCGGTGCCGCAAAGAGGATGAACAGTCTGGCGGTATCCGCACCGTACTTCGCCTGGATTTCTTCCGGGCTGACGATGTTGCCCAGGGATTTGCTCATCTTCGCACCGTCTTTGATAACCATGCCCTGAGTCAGCAGATTATCGAACGGTTCTTCCGCATCTACCAGTCCCAGGTCGTGCATTACCATCTGGAAGAAACGTGCGTACAGCAGGTGCAGGATGGCATGTTCTACGCCGCCAATGTACTGGTCCACGTTCATCCAGTAGTCCGCCTTCTTCTTATCAAACGGCTTCTCGGAATTGCGGGCATCGCAATATCTCAGGAAGTACCAGGAAGAATCCACAAAGGTATCCATGGTATCGAATTCGCGAACCGCCTTCTTTCCGCAGCATGGGCAGGTGGTCTCTCCGAAGGTCTTGGAGGTCTTCAGCGGGGAATCTCCCTTGCCGGTGAATTCCACATCGGTCGGAAGCTTTACCGGAAGGTTCTCTTCCTTCTCCGGAACCCATCCGCACTCTTCGCAATAAACCATCGGAATCGGGCAGCCCCAATAACGCTGACGGGAAATCAGCCAGTCTCTCAACTTGTAGTTCACCTGAGCTTTGCCCAGTCCGTCCGCTTCCAGATCTTTGGTAATCTCCTCAATCGCTTCTTTGTTGTTCATTCCGGTGTACTTTCCGGAATTAATCATGGTGCCTTCCGCAACGAAAGCTTCTGTGAGGTTATTGATGTCGATTTCCGGATTCTGGGTGTCCACAACCGGAATGATATCCAGGTCAAATTTCTTTGCAAACTCAAAGTCACGCTGATCATGTGCCGGAACCGCCATGATTGCACCGGTTCCGTAATCCATCATAACGTAGTCGGAGATGAAAATCGGAACCTTTTTTCCGTTTACCGGGTTGATTCCGTAGCAGCCGGTGAATACGCCGGTCTTCTCCTTCGTCAGAGATGTTCTTTCGATTTCGGACTTGTGCTGGCATTCTTCCTGATATGCTTTTACCGCCGCTTCGTACTCCGTACCGTCAGTGAGTTCCGGTACATATGGATGTTCCGGGGCCAGAACCATATAAGTTACGCCGAACAACGTGTCCGGACGAGTGGTGTAAATCTGAAGCTTCTTTTCGAAGTTCTCAATCTCAAAGGTCACTTCCGCACCGGTGGAACGGCCAATCCAGTTCTTCTGCATCAGCTTTACCTTTTCCGGCCAGCCCGGCATATTGTCCAGGCCCTTCAGCAGACGATCCGCATAATCGGTAATCTTCAGATACCACTGAGACAGGCGTTTCTTTGTCACCGGTGTGTGGCAGCGCTCACAGCAGCCGTCCACTACCTGCTCGTTTGCCAATACGGTCTGGCAGCTCGGACACCAGTTTACCGGATTGTCCTTCTTGTATGCCAGTCCCTTGTTATAGAACTGGATGAAGATCCACTGCATCCACTTGTAATACTCTTCCTTGCAAGTGGCAACTTCCCGGTCCCAGTCGTAGCTGAAGCCCAGGCCCTGCAGCTGACGGTGCATTTCCGCAATGTTGCTGTCCGTCCAAATTGCCGGGTGAATGTCATGCTTAATGGCCGCATTTTCTGCCGGCAGTCCGAAGGAGTCCCAACCCATCGGATGCAGAACATTGTATCCCTTCAGTCTCTTGAAACGTGCAATTACGTCTCCGATGGAGTAGTTCCGCACATGTCCCATGTGCAGCTTACCGGAAGGATACGGAAACATTTCCAAAACGTAATACTTCTCTTTGTCGTAATCCTCCACGGTCTTGAACGCATCTTCTTTTTCCCATACGTCCTGCCACTTCTTTTCAATTTCTGTGAAATTGTACTTTTCCTTCATTTTCTCTAGTCCTCTATTCTTTCGATTTTGCAATCGCCCCAGATTTTATCCAGTGCATAACGCTCCCGCATTTCAGCGGTAAAAATATTTACAATAATGTCACCGTAGTCCACGAGAATCCAGCTGTTTCCGGACTTCCCCTCCAAGCCCTTCTGCTCCAGTCCCAGTTCGTACGCTTTCTCGTCGACACTATCCTGCAGCGCACCCAGCTGACGTTCCGAGCTTGCGGTGCAGTTGATGAAGTAGTCTGCAAAAGAAGATTTCTCTGCAATATCGATCAGCACTACATCCGAAGCTTTGCGCTGGGACAACACTTCTGCCAATTCTTTGGCTACTTTGTAATTATCCATTTATTTCTCCTTGTTTCCAATGATTTGACGTAAATAAGTATATGCTTCCAATGTGTCGGAATCTATTTCTCTGTGCGAAGATTTCAAGTCCTGAATACTGAACTCCAGAACCTCCAGGCATGCCGCATGAAGATCTTTCTCCGCCAAAGCGCGAAGCCTTGGTGCATCTTCGTAATCCCGTCCCGGTTCAATGGCGTCGGCCACGTAGATAATCTCTTCCAGCAGCGACATTCCTGCTTTTCCCGTCGTGTGAAAGGAAACCGCAGACAGCACCTCTTCATCGGTGACGCCAAACTCGTCCCGCAGGAGCGCCACCCCCAATTTGGAATGGGCCAGCGGCTGGTTGTTCCAATACTTCCAAGGAAGGCCGTAGAATCGCACCAACCGGTTGCTTTCCTCCGGCGTCAAGCACTTCGCAATATCGTGCACCAGCGCCGCCAGATGCGCCTTTTCCCGATTTGCTCCGTAGATTTCCGCAAGCTTGGTCGCCGTTTCCACCACGCCCAGCGAATGGGTGTAACGCCGCGGTTTCAAATTGCGCTTTAAGTATTCATTCATCAATTCCATCGAGATAGATTCCATTGTCCTTTATATATTCTTCCACTTCCGGAACTACCAGTCCCGAAATATCCTTTCCTTTCCGCACGTATTCTCGAATTTCCGTTGAGGAAGCATCGAAGGGGTTTAGATTTAATACGTGAAACCGGCTGTGATATTTCTTCCGAAAATATTCAATTTTCTCCAGTCCTTCCTCCGTGGAAACATGAGGGCGCACCCCGGTAATCAATGGGAATTCCCGTAGAATATCCGATCCACGATACCACTTTTCAATGGTCAGTACCGAATCGAACCCGATGATAAAAGAAATTTCCGCATCCGGCATCCGTTCCCGAAAATAGCGTAACGTATCGTAGGAATAGGAAGGTTCTTGTCGCTCCAATTCGTATTCCGAAATGGAAAATGCCGAATTTAAAGGAAGAATTCGCCGAATCATTTCCGCCCGCATCTCTCCCGGAGTCACCTTGCTGTCTCTTTTAAAGGGAGAGATGTAGTTGGGCAGAAAAATCAATTGATTCAAATCACATTCCCGAACCGCCTCCATCGCCAGGTTGATATGACCCCGGTGAATCGGATCGAAGGTTCCTCCGAATAATGCTGTCTTATTCATTTTCGGAAGCAACGACCTGAATGCCTAATTCTTCCAGTTGTTTCTCGTCCACCAGTCCCGGCGCTTCACTTACCAGACACTCTGCATTCTGGTTCTTCGGGAAAGCAATGACTTCGCGAATGCTCTTTTCACCCAGCAGCAGCATTACCATTCTGTCCAAACCATATGCCAGACCGGCATGCGGCGGTGCACCGTATTTGAAGGCATCGATCAGGAAGCCGAACTTTTCCCTGCACTCCTCATCACTGAGACCCAGAACACGGAACATCTTCGCCTGAAGTTCCTTGTCGTGGATACGGACGCTTCCGCCGCCAAGCTCTACAC
>JAERMT010000001.1_pt5 | contig 54441 bp, 50 predicted proteins | sample 9267081 | NCBI WGS metagenome assembly JAERMT01 (sample SAMN17071939, study PRJNA684904) | human gut metagenome | isolation source: diarrhea sample from child under the age of five | host: Homo sapiens | place: South Africa: Mafikeng, Mafikeng Provincial Hospital | collected 2019-09
ACTATAAGGCCTAGCGGGGATGGGGGAGCAAACCGCGCCTCGGGAAGCTCGCCCGGCCCCCGGCATCGGCGCGGGATTTATGTGAAGATTTTGCTCCCCGAAACGGAACTATAAGGCCTAGCGGGGATGGGGGAGCAAACCGCGCCTCGAGAAACCCGGCCGCCCCCCCGCCCGGCCGGCGCCTCCACTCCCGGACCGCGCAGCGAAAAACCTGCGCAACGAAAAACCTGCACCGATTCGCAATCTCCGCGTGACGATGAGATTGCGGATTGGTGCAGGTTCCTATTCCGCTACATGTTATTTGGTTTTATTGGAATTCTTGGAATTCCTCACAAGCGCAATTGCCGCAGCTGCCATGAGTGCTGCGCCCCCAATGATGAAGAGGTGCGTTCCCATGCCGCCGGTGGATGGCAGCGGGTCCGGATCTTTTGGGGTAAATTCCCAGGATCCGGTGAACTTCACGTTTCCGGCGTCGTCGGCATTTTCCATCGAGGCTTTCATCGAGTCCTTGTCAAAGCCCTTGAAATTCCACGTACCGCCGTCCACCTTTACCTGGGTTTTGGCCGGCGCAATCGCCTTGATGTCGGTGTCCCGTCCGTATCCGGCGGGATCCTTCGGCAGCAGAGCCGTCACCTCCTCCGGCAGCTCCGTTCCGGCGGTAAGGCTTTTAAATTCGTATTGAACTTTAAACTGTTTAAATGCCTTCTCGAACACGGCGGTGTACACTGCATCCTCCGTGGCATCTTTGATGGCCGGACTCCAGCCTTTGAAAATATAATCGTATTTCTCATCCGATGCTTTAGTGGCGTCCGGCAAGATGATATCTTTGGCGGTGGTGCCCAGCGGGTAGAATGATTCTTTATACACCAGGGAGCCGTCTTCGTTGGTGAACTTAATCTTTACCAGGGACGGATTTGCGGCGGCAATCAGAGCCACCTCTTCGGAGCCGTCGATATTAGCGTAGCCCGTATATTCCTTGCGCTCCGCTTTCGTCTGTTCGGTGTACCGAGAATTTGTTTTATCTTCATACCAGCCGTCAATCTTCTGATTGCGAACATCTTCCGGCGCCCCGAGATAGAGGGAGTCCATACTGGCTGCGGACGGCAGTACAAGCGGAGATTTTTTAAGATACACATCGGATCCGGCGGTATCGGCAATGTTGTTGCACAAGACCGTGTCGGTGATCGTCGTTTTTCCGCCGCCCGTATTGCTTTCCGTCGAAAAGCCACCGCCGTATTTTCTTGCGGTATTCTCGGTGACGGTGCATCCCTTGATACTCAGATTCGTCCAGGACTCATAGGATGCAATTCCGGCACCGGTCGCCGCTTTGTTCCCCTTGACTGTCGTGTTTTCGAGAGAAGCTGCTGCAGGTGATTTCAGCGCGACCACCAGCACGCCGCCGCCTCGTCCCTCTTCGGTGTCGGTGGCGGTGTTGTTCAATATTTGGGTATCTTTAATATGCAATCCCGGATTTTTCGTAGCTCCCGCGGCAGGGGTAGATGCACCAATCGCATTCGCATATGCATAGTAATAACCGGAGGCAAAGAGGCCGGCGCCTTTCTTTGCTTGGTTCTCTTCCACCTTACCCTCCAGAATTTCAGCGGAGCTTTTGAGCGTTCCGAAACCACCGCTGTTTATTTCGTTGTAGGATATCGCAACGGCAACGCCGCCTCCCATGTTGGTGGCGCGGTTGTTGGAAATGGATCCGCCGTTCATGCGGAAGTAGGATCCGTAGGAGACAAAGACACCGCCCCCCATGGCCGTAAAGCACGTGTTGGGATCCCAATAATCAAGGTAATCGGACTCTGCATAGCAATCCTTGATTGTTCCGCTGTCCATGATAAACTGGCCGCCGTAGACCACCGCAACACCGCCGCCGTAGCAAACGGAGCCCCCCTTAATGCCGCATTTTTCAATGGTTCCGCCGTACATGTGGAAGGTGCCGCCGAAAACGGTAACACCGCCGCCGAAGTTGTTGTTTCTCACACTTCCCGAAAGGGTCACGCCGGAGTACATATTGCAGGTACCCTGAATATGCAGCATGCCCGGCTCTTCGCTGGTGCCCTCGGCGCTGCGGATGTTCAGGACGTTGCCGTCCGCCGCACCCAACGTCAATTCCGCTCCCTTGCCCACGTGGACGGAACCGCCGACAGGCATTGTCAGCGTGTGGCTGTTTCCAAGAATGGTCGCTTTGTGAGGCGAGTTGATGGAGAAGCCGGTAATCGAAAAATCGTCGGTCAGCTCGATGGTATATTCGCTGTCGGAATCCTCGTTGACCCGAGTAATCGCTTTATTGAATTCTTCTTGGGTCGATACGCGGATGACGGTGGAGTCCGCGGCAGCTGTGGACATCGGCACGAAGCAGAATATCATGACCAGCGTAAGGATAAGGATGGCAGTTCTTTTCTTCATTTATACCCCCGGAAGTTGTTGCGTTGCATTTTTAAAACTTAGATCCACCCGTGGCTCTTCAGGATGAACAGCCAGAAGGTGAGAGAAAAAGCGGAAAGGAGGGTGGTGAGCATCACCGTGCTGATGGTAAGGTCCCCCTTGTGCCCCATGCCCTTCGCCATGACGAAGCAGCTGATGGTGCTGGAAGAACCGCACATTACCAGCGCCGCCACCAGCAGGTCGTTCCGGAACCCCAGATGAACTCCTAAAGGCAGGAACAGGGCGCACAGACCGAACAGCTTGATAAAGGTGCTGAGCAGCGCGGGACCGGCGGATTGCCGGGCCTTCTCCCACCGAAAAGACGCGCCCATGGCGATGATGCCCAGCGGTGTGGCGCAGCGACCCACGTAGTCCAGGGTGGTATCACCGATGGTCGGCAGCGGGATGCGCATCAGGGACCAAGCAAAACCCAGAAGAATGGAAAGAATGATGGGATTGGTGAGAATCCCGCGCAGGGTTTTGCGGAGGAGTGCCGCATTCAGCTTGCCCCGATCCGGCCGGTACATCTCCAGGATGATTACCGCCGCAATGTTGTAGATGGGCACGGCACCGATGACCATCAAGGGCGCCATCCCCACGTTTTGATATAGATTTTGAACCACCGCAATGCCCAGGATGGTGGCACTGCTGCGGTAAGATGTCTGGATGAACTCCCCCTGGACGCTCCGGTCCTTCAGAAGATAGGAAATTCCGGTGCAAATCAGAATGCTTGCCAGAGTGGCCAAGGCGCAGTACACCACGTAGGCGGTGTTCCAGTTTGTCTGATAGTCCGTCCGGTACATGTCGTGAAAGAGCAGCGCCGGAAGGCAAACCCGAAACACCAGCGTGTTGAGCCGTGCGGTAAAAGCATCATCCACCAGCTGAATTTTCCGGAGGAACATCCCCAGAAGAATCAGAAAAAAGATGGGCACCGTCGCGTTCAGGCAAAAAATCAGATTGTTCAGCATGATTTATAAAACTCTAGTCCTTCCATACAAAATGGGCGTCCCCGGCTTCCCCGCCGTCAATCAGCAGGTTCTGCCCGGTCATAAAGCGATTCCGAACCCCCACGAAATAGATCCATTCCGCGATTTCCTCCGGCGTCGCCCAGCGCCGAAGCGGCGTCAGCGCCATGATTTGATCCCACAGCTCCGGATCCTCCATCACCGGCCGGTTCAAATCCGTCAGGACGCCGCCGGGATCGATGCTGTTGCACACCGCCCGAGGAGCCAGCCGCAGCGCTGCATTCTTCGTATAGGTGAGGAGCCCGCCCTTGCTGGCCGCATACTCCGGAAACTCCGACCCCGTATGAGCGCTGGCGGATCCTACCATCACCACCGCTCGAATCCGCGGGTTGGCGATGGCATATTTTTCCGTAATTCGAATCGTCCCCATCAGGTTGATCTCGATATCCCGGCCGCTGTCCTGCACTCCCGCATTGTTGACGAGAATCTCCGGCTGCACATCCTCCGGGTAGGCATCCGCATCGCAGATGTCCAGAATCTCGTGGCGATAATGGGGATGACAAATGGCGGACGGCTTCCGGTCGAAACCCACCACCCGGTGGCCCCGCTCCAGAAAAAATTCCGCCGTAGCTCGACCGATGCCGCTCGACGTGCCGGTAATCAGAATGTCCATGAAAACTCCTTTTATCCCATTCTCATAAAAATAATTTACGCGGACTGCGCCGTTTCCCGGCAATACTGCAGGTACGGCTCGCCCACTTTCTCCGCTTCCCACTGCAGGCTCACCCGATAGCCGAACGGGCTGAATACCACTTCGCACAGCAATTCCATCACGGCGCCGGTGAGGGAGCAGAAGAACACCTGCACCGGGGTCCAGCCGAAGAAGTGGTAGGACACCACCAGCGCGAAGGTGAGGTTGTCGATGAACTGGGCGATCATCGTGGAGGTGAAAGAGCGAATGGCAAAATCCCGGTAGCTCGTGTTCCGGAGCCTTTTGCCCAGGAACGAGTTGATGCCGGCGTTGCAGATGGATGACAGGAACATGGCCAGACTGCTGCCCAGAACCACGTACCAAGCCCCGCCGATGGTGGCGTTCAGGGCGTCGTTCACCTGCATGTTGCCGGTGGAATAGTATTCCCCCCACATGCCCGGCGTCAGGGTCAGCGCCTTGAAAATCAAGCTGGCACCCAGGTTAATCACCAGAGCCAGAATGGCGATTTTCGCCGCCGCCTTTCCGCCGAAGCGCTTGCACAGCATATCCATGCACAAGAAAGATACCCAGCTCAGTGCGAAACCGCAGTCCAGTGCCAGGTACTTAAACGAAAACAGCTCCTTGTTGGCCAGAAGGTTCATCATGATGACGCTGACCACGAAAAGAGATGTGACGAGACTGGGAACGTTGCGAAGAAGGATTCGGTAATCCTCCAATTCCCCTTTGATCCATTTTTTCATAATTGTACTCCTTTGGTTTTGATATTTTACAAGCAGGATATCGGACCCGAACTGCTTGTTGAGAATGCACTTCGGCAGAGGCGTTCCCCACCGAAGATACGTACGCTTCATTTTAATACCAAGGGCGCCGGATTGCAAGGGTGAGAGGATTGATATATAATAAAAATAGTTTAACGTAATGCAAAAGCGGCCGGAAAGGAAGGCAAAATAGTGAAGATCTTTGTATATACCCTGAGAGAGTTCGACGAACTCCCTTTCTTTGAGAAATTTTCGAAACAGTACGGTGTGGAATTCGGCTACACCACCCAGTCCCCGGGACCGGAGAACTACCATCTGGCAAAGGGTTACGATGCTATTTCGATCATCACCACACCGACCCCGGCGGAGATGATCGATGCCATGAAGGAGAATGGCGTAAAGGTCATTTCCACCCGAACCATCGGCTACGATCACATCGACGTGAAGCACGCCTTTGAAGTGGGCATGGGGGTCACCAACGTCACCTATGACCCGGCCTCCGTGGCGGATTACACCATCATGCTGATGCTCATCGCCTGCCGGAAGCTGCGGTACATCATGGATAAAGCCAACGTGCAGGATTACACCCTGAAGGGCAAGCTGGGCCGGGAGATTTCCAAAAGCACTGTGGGTGTCATCGGCACCGGCCGAATCGGTCAGACGGTCATCGAGCACCTGTCCGGATTCGGATGCCGGATTCTGGCCTATGACATCTTCCCGAAGGATGCGGTTCGGCAGCATGCGGAGTACGTGGACCTGGATACCCTGTATGCCGAAAGCGACATCATCACCCTCCACGCACCGGCGCTGGAGGACAACTACCACATGATCGATGAAACCGCTTTCTCGAAAATGAAGGACGGGGTCATTCTGGTGAACTGCGCCCGGGGCCAGCTGGTGGACACGGAGGCCATGATTCGCAACCTGTCCAACGGCAAAATCGGTTTTGCCGCCCTGGATGTCATCGAGAAGGAACTGGGCATCTACTACAAGGACCTGTCCGGCACCATCATCGACAACCCGGAGATGGCCATCCTCCGCAGCTTCTACAACGTCTTCTTCTCCCCGCACACCGCCTTCTACACGGAGGAAGCGGTGGCCAACATGGTGGAGAATTCCATTCTGGGAATCCAGGCCTACCTGAAGGGAGAAAATCATCCGTTTATTGTAAAGAAGTACTAATCGGTCAATCGTTTCTGTAAAAGGAGTTTGCGATGAACATCATTGAAGCGATACAACGGAGGCATTCCGTCCGTCAGTATCTGGAAAAAGAAATTCCGGAGGAAATCGTGGAACGCCTGCTGGCGGCCATGCGGGCCTGCAATCAGGTAGGGGGACTGCACATGCACCTGGTGCTGCACGAGCCGGAGGCCTTCTCCGGACTCCGGTCCAAAGCCATGCGGTTTCGTGGCGTGAACAACTACATCATTCTGGCGGGGGAGAAAGACGATACCCTGGAAGAACGGTGCGGCTATTACGGCGAAAAAGTGGTTTTATTGGCTCAGCAGCTGGGACTGAATACCTGCTGGGTGGGTTCCACCTTCAAGAAAAAACCGGAATGCTACAACTTGGCACCGGGAGAGAAGGTGGTGGCGGCCATCGCCATCGGCTACGGCGCCAATCAGGGGAAGAACCGGAAGAGCAAGTCCATGTGCGACGTGAGCGACGGCACAGAGGTCAGCCTCAGCGTTCCGGAATGGTACAAGAACGGCGTGCTGGCGGCCATGCTGGCACCCACGGCCATGAACCGGCAGAGCTTCTACTTCGAGCGGTTCGGAAACGTGGTTTCCGTGGAAGCAGGGAAGGGACCTTTCACCAAGGTGGACCTGGGCATTGTGAAATGCCATTTTGAAATCGGCGCCGGAAAGGACAACTTTCGGTGGATGCCGGAGGACGTCTAGAGCTTGCGCGGAAATAAAGCATTTTTATACATGGAATAGCTGAAATAGAAATGCTCAATACCGAAGGGCGAGAATTTTGGTTATACTATACATAGGGTGTAGGGATTACAACGAAACGTGCAGGAGGTATAAGAAATGGCAAATTACAATGATGACGATCTGGCGAAGTTCGGAGCAGGATTGCTGGGAGAAGAAGCCCCGGAGCTGTGGAACGAATTTATGAAATATTACGGCGATGTTTTCCAAGAGGGAGAGCTGACCGCAAGAGAGAAATCCCTGATTGCACTGGGCGTAGCAACGGCAATTCACTGCCCGTACTGCATTGAGGCGTACACAAAGGATTGCCTGAGCAAGGGCGTCAACGATGCACAGATGACCGAAGCGATTCACGTGGCAGGTGCAATTCGCGGCGGTGCAGCGCTGGCACACGGAATTCAGATGAAGAACGTGGTAAAGAAACTGGAGATGTAATCGAAAGGAAGGGAAGCTATGAACAGACAGCTGGAAAGACTGAACTGCGTCCCGGCCTTTGAGGAACATTTGAAGAATAAGGATATGGCGTACACCGATGTCTGCTCCATCATGCAGGTGAACATGGGCAGCCTGTGCAACCAGGCTTGCAAGCACTGTCACGTGGAGGGCGGACCGAACCGTACGGATGCGGTGATGAGCAAGGAAGTGCTGCAGGCGTGCCTGGACGTGTTCCGGGAAAATGATTGCCTGGAGACCATCGACATTACCGGCGGCGCTCCGGAGATGAACCCGAATTTCGAGTGGTTTCTTCGGGAAGCCTGTCAGATTTGCGGTCACGTCATCGTGCGCTGCAACCTGACCATTCTCACGGAGAAAAAATACGCCCATCTGGCAGAGGTGTACCGAGATCTGAACGTGGAGGTATTCTCCTCTCTTCCGTATTACCGGGAAAAAGATACGGATCGTCAGAGAGGGTCCGGCGTATTTGAGAAATCCATTCAGGTGCTGCATCGCCTGAACGAGCTGGGATACGGACGAGACGGAAAGCACGTGCTGAACCTGGTGTACAATCCGGGCGGCGCATTTCTGCCGCCGGCACAGGGAGCTATCGAAGAGGAGTTCCGGAAGAAACTCAAGAAGGATTTCGATGTGGACTTTACGAATCTGTTTGCGATTACCAACAATCCGGTAGGCAGATTCGGCGACTTCCTGGAGCGAAGCGAGAACCTGGAAGGATATATGAACACTCTGTTCGGTGCATATAATCCGGGTGCGGAGGAAGGCATGATGTGCCGGTTCCAGATTTCGGTTAAATGGGATGGCGGTCTGTATGACTGCGATTTCAACCAAGCTGCGGGACTTCCGATGGAAGGCGGCTTGACGATTTTCGACCTGCTGGGAAAGAAAATCGAGAAACGCCACATCGCACTGGCGAACCACTGTTACGGCTGCACCGCCGGACAGGGATCCAGCTGCGGCGGCGCAACAGAATAGATAATATGAGAAACGGATTGCGGGCAGCAGCGGCTGCCCGTTATTTGTCTGTATGAAAGAAACGGTTGAAAGAACACAGGAGTGAAACGTGGAGACAACGAATAAAAAGAAAAAGGGAATAATCAAGCTCATCGCCTTCATTCTGATTGTATTGCTGATTGTGACGCTGAATCACTACTACGGATGGTCGGATATCTTTTCCGGGGATGACTGGTACGGAAAACTGCAGCAGATGGTGAAGACCAATTTCCTGCAGGCGGCCCTAATCTACATCGTGGTGATGGTGATTGCCAGCGTGGTGCTGGCGGTGCCGGGAGTGACCTTTGCCATCATCGCCGGGGCGATTTTCGGCCCCTGGTGGGGCACGCTGCTCTGCGTCCTGTCGGCCACCTTGGGGGCGATTGCCGCTTTCCTGGTAGGGCGGTTCTTTTTACAGGACAGCCTGCGGGATCAGATTGCAAAGAATCGCTACATCAGCCGATTGCTCTTCGACAAGAGCACGAAGAATGAAATGATGGTGCTGATGATTACCCGGTTGGTGCCGCTGTTTCCGTACAACCTGCAGAATTTCGCCTACGGGATTACAGATATCAGCCTGGGCAAGTATTCCCTGGGTACTTTTGTGTTCATGATTCCGGGGGTGGCCATGTACACCGTGGGAACCTACGCCCTCACCGGCGCGTCCAACAAGCTGCTGTATATCGGTCTGACGGCGGCCATCGTGGCAGCGGTAATGGTGCTGAGCAAAACCCTGCGGAAGAAATACGTGCCGGAAGAGGAGGCTCCCGATGAACAGTAAATTCGAAAAATGGGACGAAAGCGGTACCTTGGAGTCCTTGCAGAAGGTGGCGGATGCCTGCGTGCACTGCGGAAAATGCCGGAAGAGCTGCGCATTCCTGGATAAGTACGAGATGGATCTGGGGGATGTGTCGAAATTACAAGAACATGTTTACGGATGTTTTCTCTGCGGAAACTGCGACCGGGTGTGCCCGGTGGGAATTTCCGGGCGGCAGCTGTTTCAAAATCTGCGGCGGATGCAGGTGCGGGACGGAAAGCTGGAGGAGAAGCCCTATTCTTTCGTGCTCAAGGAAAAGAAGGATTACAAATTCCGGAATTACCGAAATGCCACGGCGGGCCGGGTGCTGTTCCCGGGTTGCAATTTTCCTTCCATGTTCCCGAAGACCAACCGAAAAATTTCGGACCTGTGCAAGGCCAAGGGAATCGGAACGGTGTACGACTGTTGCGGAAAGCCCATTGCGGAGCTGGGGCTTTATCGGGATGAGGAGCGAATCGTGAACCGCATCTGCAGTGAATTGGAGAGCCGAGGCATCGAAGAGGTGATTACCACCTGCCCGAATTGTTACTACTTCCTAAAGGAACGGATTCCTCAGAAGGTGCGGTCCATCTACGAGGTATTGCCGGATTTGGTTCCGGAAATTTCCGTGCCGAAGGGCATCGAGATTCAGATTCCCTGCCCGGACCGGACCCATCGGGAATGGTACGATGCCATCTGCAAACTGCTGGGATATGAACCGGCGGTAACGTCGGCGGAACAGTGCTGCGGCCTGGGGGGCATGGCATCGGCGGAGGAGCCGGCGCTGGCAAAAAAATTCGGCGAAGGGCTGACTTCTTCCGGGCTTCGGAATACCACGTTCTGCGCTTCTTGTGCCGGACAGTACGCTCGAAACGGAAAGGAAATTCGCCACGTGCTGTCCCTGCTCCTGGGAATGGACGAGGCACCGGCGACGAAGACCTCTTATCTCAACCGGGTCAAGACGAAATACAAATAGAAATAAAAAAGTGAAGACTCAATGAAAATGGGGAGAATGCGCCGTCGTTGCATTCTCCCCGTTTGATTTCCGCTATTTTCTTTTCTTAAACTCCCGCCACATGTCAATCGCGAAGGCGATGGCAATGCCCGCAAAGAGAATTTCTCGTACGTGGCTCTTTCCGCCGGTCGCCGCAAAAGTGCATACCGGTACGACAGCCATTACCAGTGCCATGGTGAGAAGCGTCAGGATATGAGTAAATTGCTTTTTCATAATAATCCACCTTTCGTATACTATTATGTATCATATAGGTGATTCGCAAAGAAGTCAACCGAAAGACTTCCGCGAGGACGAAAATAAAATCAAAAAAGAAAAACAGAAGCGATAAGAACGGGGTCGCTTCTGCTTTTGTCTTATATGGTTATTTTGTAGAGGCTTGTTTGTTACAAGTAGATAATACTACATGGGGAGTATTTTGTAAAATTAATAGTTATAAATCTAACAATAAAAAACGCTAAATAATTTACGAAAAACAAATGGGATATTCAGAAATTCAAATATCTTCCCAAAATCAAGCATATCAACACTTTCAACGGTCTATTGAATTCCCGGTTTGTTTCTGATATTATAAATTTTGAAAGGTATAAGGAGAACGTTTATGGAAATTCGTAATATAGTAACATTTGTCAAAGCGACGGAAATGCAGAGTTTTACCAAGACGGCGGCACAGCTGGGGTACTCTCAGGCGGCGGTGACAGTGCAGATTAAGCAGCTGGAAGATGAACTGGGCACACAGCTGTTCGATCGAATCGGCCGAAGCGTGAAACTGACCCATTCCGGCGAGAAATTCATGCCATATGCACTGCGGCTGCTGAAGTCGGTGGAAGAGGCGGCCACGTTCATGAAGGAAGACGACGAGCCTTCCGGCACGCTTCGCGTAGGTGCCAGCTCATCCTTTTCGGCCGGAATTCTTCCGGGAATCCTCCCGGGTTTTCACGAGAAATATCCGAAGATTGACGTGGTGATTAAGACATCCGATATGCTGACCTCCACATTTGATCTTCTTCGTCAGAACGATCTGGATTTCATCTTTACCCTGGAGCGGAAACTGATTTCCGCGGACTTCGTCAGCGTGGCGGAGCGGAAAGAGGACATCGTGTTCGTCACGAATCCGGATAACCCGCTGGCTGCCATGAAGAACGTGCCGCTGGAACGGGTGGTTCGGGATAATTTCATCACCACGGACCGAGGGGTCAGCTACGGCCTCTACATGGAAGAGGCGCTGGCCGAGCGGGGGATCAGCTACCACCCGAGTCTGGAAATCGGCTCCACTTCCGCCATTATCAATATGATCTGCCAGGGCAAAGGGGTATCCTTCTTGCCGAAATTCTTGGCGGACGATCCGATCAATCACGGCGCATTGGCCATCATTGATACGGTGAAGCTGGAGATGCAGATGTGGACACAACTGATTCGCCTGAAGAACAAGTGGATGAACCCGGTGATGAAGGCGTTTGTGGACTACCTTCGGGAGAACTTCCATCAGCTGACGTAGTGTCAGGAAGCATGTTAAGGAGGGGATTTCATGGCTTCTGTAGAAGATTATATTATGCTTTTGAAGCAAGCATTGTATGAACTTGCTGATAGCGTGGGAGATTCAAGAATTGAACCAAGATCTTTCAGTCTGTTATGCCTGGAATTCGAAATACCTTGGGAGGCACAAAGCAAGATAATAGGGCTGTTTGAAGAAATAGCAAAGGCGGATTATTCAGAAATGAGTAGCAAGGAAATATTAAGTATCCTTAGAGAAAGGTTGTCGACTATAGTACCGCAAGCAGTTGAGTTCAGCGATCTTACAGTTTATTCATTTCTTAGAGTTGTAAGCCGGTGCTATGTGGAAGAATTATATCCCATATCGTGTTTGATAAAAGAAGACTTTATGCCTACCGCTGATTTGGAGTAACCTGCTAAATATAGATGAAAATGGTAAGTGACTCAAACTTCCCATCCCCCCCGCAGGTTTTTTGTCAGATGGTGTTGGTGAAGAGCAAAAGCGACTTCTACCTAGTAGCGATTAAGCTGCTAGGTATTTTTTTGTCCTCCGTCGGTCCACGCCAACACGGTCCGGATTATCCCGGTTCGCCGGCGCCCATGTTGGCGTCGACCTCCCGGCAAAGCCTTTGCCCTCCGTCCCGCTGCGCCAACACCAAAAGGTAAAGAACCGAAATCGAAGCAATACAAAACGAGAGGAAAACGGTCTCGCCGATTCCCTCTCAATCTTTTTTTACAAAAATTCGTTTGTGCCGAAATTATTCAGCGATAACGGTACCAACGCAAGCTCTGCCGGTGCATGCAGCGTTGCCTTCGTCTGTGTCCAGATGAACAACGGAAACCGGTCCGCCGATTCTTACGATAACGTCGCCAAATACCAGTGCTCTCTTCTGCTGAGTGTCGATCTTCAGATCAACGTTCTGGTTCTGCTCAACGCCCAGCTTTGCAGCGTCTTCCTCGGAGAGGTGAACGTGTCTCTGTGCGATGATGCAGCCGGACTCGGTCTCAACGGAATTTCCGTTCTCAGCGGTCAGCTTGATTCCCGGTGTGCCTGCCAGATCTCCGGACAGTCTGATTGGAGCATCTACGCCCAGGGAACGAGCGTCTGTAGCAGCCAGCTCAATCTGAGTACCCTTTCTAGCCGGTCCCAGAATTGCAACTCTCTCCATGGATCTCTTCGGTCCGGTGATGGTCAGTCTTTCTTCTGCAACGAAACCGCCGGCGATTTCCTTCTTAACCTTCAGCTCATAACCTGCACCGAACAGTTTCTCGATGTCCTCCTGGGACAGGTGCACGTGGCGAGCGCTTACTTCAACATTTACATCTAATGTAGCCATTGGGATAACCCTCCTTTATCTTAACAAAATTTACCTACTCCATTATATGCAATGGCGAAACCTTTGTCTAGATTGTTAGATGAGACTAACCAAAAGTTTTTCTTAAACGGGGGGGTATAAAAACAGGTTCGTGTTCTAGGGGGGGCGCAAACTTTTTGCCCGGAAGTCCGGGCGACGGCCGCCGAGAATACTTTTGGGGAAAAATCCCCGGAATTTGGGGCATAATCTGCAAAAAAACTTGTATTGAAACCCCGGCTATGATAGAATTATTCGGCTATGGATATAAATGAGATGTATATGCGAGAGGCACTGCATCAAGCGGAAGCGGCGGCAGAAATCGGAGAAGTTCCGGTGGGCGCGGTTGTAGTGCGAGATGGAGAAATTATCGCAAAAGCATATAACCATGTAGAGACCGACCGAAATTCGTCCGGACATGCGGAGATGCTGGCCATCCGGGAGGCGGAACGGGTGCTGGGAAGCAAGTGGCTGACCGGCTGCGAACTGTACGTCACCTTGGAGCCCTGTGCCATGTGCGCCGGCGCCATGGTTTTGGCACGGTTGGATCGCTTGTGGATTGGTGCGATGGATCCGAAGAACGGAGCCTGCGGCTCGGTATTCAATGTGGTACAGGAGGAACGGCTGAATCACCGAATGGAGGTGGAGACGGGAATCCTGGAGGCGGAGTGCGGACAGATTCTGTCGGACTTCTTTCGGAACATGCGCGCGGTGAAAGCACGGAAGCGAAAACTTTTCCGGCAGAGAATGGCATCGCCGGACAATATTGATGGAGGAAATAATTAATGAAGAGAAAAGGCCTGGTTGCACTGCTGGCAGCGGTGCTGGTAACAATGAGCATGGCATTCGTTTCGGCGGATGAGAGCGATTTTAAGTTGGTGAATTCTTATCCGAAGGATGGACAGACCAATACATCTATTGAGAACGTCGGCGTGAAGCTGCGTTTCAACCGGGAGATGGCCAGCGCAAAGGCACAGAAGAACAACGCGAAGTGCGTGAAGATTGTGGACCCGAACGGCAAGGAAATTCCGATTAAGGTGATGAGCAGCAAGGAGGACAAGGGCCTTCTGTTGGTTCTGGGTGACAGCAACAATAAGAAGTTCAAGGTTGAGAACAACGCAAAATACAAACTGGTAATTTCCGAGAATCTGATGGACGATCAGGGTGACCGCCTGGGTAAGGAGACCACCCTCTCTTTCACGACCTTCAATCAGCGCCTGAACATGATGATTAACATGGGCATGATGTTCCTGATCTTCGGTGGTATTACCGTGATGACCATTCGAAATGCCAACCAGCAGCAGGAGAAGAAGAATAAGAAGGACGAGAAGGAAGAGGTCGCTTTCAATCCGTACCACGAAGCAAAGCGCACCGGCAAGACCGTGGAAGAGGTCATTGCCGAGAACAAGAAAAAGGAAGAAAAGGCCGCAAAGAAGGCAAAGCGGAAGAATAAGGATGGAGAAGCCGAATACGTGAAGGATTACCAGCTGAAGCTGAGCGAGATTCTCCCGAACGTGTACAGCGTTTCCGCACCGAGTCCGATTTCCGCAGCGGGCGGTAAATATATTTCCTCGCACGGTCCGACGGCAAAGGCAGCGAAAGCGGCAAAGAAGTCCGGCAATCGGAACCAGAGATAGTATTTTTTGAAAGGAATGCCCTTGGCATTCCTTTTTTGTAAGCAGATTCCGAATCAGGAGAGAAAAGAATGAATTCATCCATCACCATGAACGCCTATGCGAAGATTAATCTTTCGCTGGAAGTGCTCCGGAGACGTCCGGACGGATATCACGATATTTTGTCCTTTATGCAAGATCTTGGACTTCACGATGTAGTAACTATGGGACTTACGGAAGATTCCTTGGGTATTTGCATGCAAAAATTTCCATCAAACAATTGCTTTATCCGGGGGGTTCGTGTAAAATTTTGTATGAATTACAGTGCAATCTCCCTGGGGCCGGACAACCTGGCATACCGGGGGGTGGAAGCGGTGCTGAAAGCGCTGCCGGAAGGCGGAACGCGTCCGGAAGAACTGTACCTCTTTGTGGACAAAAAACTGCCGGTAGCGGCAGGCATTGCCGGGGGAAGCGGCAATGCGGCTGGCTGCATGCTGGCGACCAACGCCCTTTGCGGAAATCCGTTCTCGCTGCGGGAACTGATGGAACTGGGCGCCTCGGTGGGAGCGGATGTTCCGTTCTCATTGATGATGAATGCGCGAAAGAACCGGGAAGTCTTTTCGGATTTGCCGGGAATCGAAGAAGCTTCGGTAGCTGCAGAAATTGAGGGAATCGGCGAAATCGTTCGGCCGACGGAGCCGAAACCCTACGGAGTCATTCTGATGAATCCGGGAATCGGAGTATCCACGCGAGAGGTGTACGAAGCGTTGGATGCTCAGACCGGACGTTCGGTGGAAGAGAAACTTTTTTTTAACCGAATGGAAGAATACACCCTGAAGAAGTATCCGGAAGCGAAAGCGCTGAAGGACGCCATGGAGGCGAATCTCCGGGCGGACCGGGTGCTGATGAGCGGCAGCGGACCCACAATGGTTGCATACTATAATTCGATGGCACAAGCCGAATCCGATTACCGAATGGCGAAAGATGCCCCATGGATTCGGGACAACTGGAAGATATGGTACACAGAAAGTGGAGAGATGTATGATGGACGTTGATTTGCAAATTCAGAAACCGTTGCGAGAACTAGTATATCTGGAACTCAAACACAAGATCCTTACCGGCGAGATTAAGGCCAGAACGCGTTTGATGGAAATCGATCTGGCGGAGAGAATGAATGTCAGCCGAACACCGATCCGGGAGGCCATTCGAGAACTGGCGACGGATGGACTGGTGGTAATCGAGCCGAGACGGGGAGCCTACGTGTCAGATATTTCGGTCCAGAACATGCTGGATATTTTTGAGGTGCGTGAAGATCTGGAAGGGTTGGCAGCCGGGCTGGCGGCGCAGCGGATTACAGAGGAAGAGAAGCTGGCGCTGAGCAAGATGCACCGGCTGTACGAGATGGCGGTGGAAGCCAGAGATAAAGAGGAAATCGTGGAATACGATGAGAAGTTCCACAACTTTATCGTGCGCTGCAGCCGGAACAACGTGCTGATTGAGCTGAGCCGGCAGGTGCAGGAATTGTCCATGCGGTTCCGGTACCTCTATTACGATGACGGAAACGTATTCGAACGGATTCCGAAGGAGCACAAGCATATTATGGAAGCAATCGTTTCCGGTGACGCGGAGAAGGCGCGCCGGGAAGCGGAAGAGCATATCAAAGACCTGAAGCAGTTCATTGTTGGGCTGGATAAGGTCACAAGATAGATTAAAAGAAAGAGAAAGGTCGCTATTTCAGGGGAATTTAGCAGGAGGTGATGAGATAGGTTAATTTCGCAAGGGTTATGAAACGTATGAAATGATGGTTTTTTGAAAGGAGATTACTTTGAATAAGGATAAGAAAGGCTATCTGATACTGGCGGATGGCACGATTCTGGAAGGTAGAAGGTTCGGAGCGGAACGGGATTCTATCGGCGAACTGGTCTTCACCACCGGCGTGGAAGGCTATGTGGAAACGCTGACGGACCCGAGCTACTGCGGACAAATTGTCATGCAGACATTTCCGTTAATCGGAAATTACGGAATGATGGAAGAAGATTACGAGGGCAAATGCGCCCTGAAGGGATATGTGGTTCGGGAATACTGCGATACCCCATCCAACTTCCGCTCGGAATACGATTTGGATACATTTTTGAAAAACAACGATGTGCCGGGAATTTGGGGCATCGACACCCGTGCGCTGACCCGGAAAATTCGGGAGCACGGCGTAATGAACGCAATCATCTGCTCTGAGATTCCGGAAAATCTGGATGCAGTAAAAGAATATACAATTGTCAATGCCGTAAAGTCCGTTACCTGCGATGAGGCGTACACCGTTTCCCCGGAAGGAGAAGCAAAGTATCGCGTCACCCTGATCGATTACGGCGCAAAAAGAAATATCATCCGCAAGCTGAACCGGTACGGATGTGAAGTTCGGGTGGTACCCAGCACCACTTCCGCCGAGGAGATTCTGGCAGACCGTCCGGACGGCGTAATGCTGTCCAACGGCCCGGGAGACCCGGCGGAAAATACCGGATGCATCGAAGAAATCCGGAAGCTGATGAACCGAGTTCCGATTTTCGGAATCTGTCTGGGACACCAGTTGCTGGCGCTGTCCCAGGGCGGCGAAACCTTTAAGCTGAAGTACGGACACCGGGGCGGAAATCAGCCGGCTACGGTCACCTTCGGCGAGAATTGCGGTCATACTTTTATCACCACCCAGAACCACGGCTATGCGGTTCGCCCGGAGAGCCTGGAGGGAAAAGGGGAGGTCAGCTTCGTGAACGCCAATGACCGGACCTGTGAAGGAATGACCTATCCGGACAAACACGCATTTTCTGTACAATTTCATCCGGAGGCCCATGCGGGTCCTCACGATACGAGTTTTCTGTTTAAACAGTTCATTGAGTTGATGGAGGAGTACAAAAATGCCTAAGGATAAAAGTATTAAGAAAGTTCTAGTAATCGGTTCCGGACCGATTGTCATCGGCCAGGCGGCGGAATTTGACTATGCCGGCGCCCAGGCCTGCCGGGTGCTGAAGGAGGAGGGCATCGATACGGTGCTGGTGAACTCCAACCCGGCCACCATCATGACGGATAAACACCTGGCGGACGAAATCTATCTGGAGCCGCTGACGGTGGAAACCGTAAAGAGAATCATCGAGAAAGAGAAACCGGACGGCCTGTTGGCCGGACTGGGCGGACAGACCGGATTGACCATTGCCATGCAGCTCTCCAAGGAGAACTGGCTGGAAGAGCACAACGTGCGCCTGCTGGGATCCAACGTGGATGCCATCGATAAGGCGGAAGACCGGGAGCTGTTCCGCGAGGTGATGGAAGAGATCGGCGAGCCTTGCGTGCCTTCCGGAATTGCGGAAGACCTGCAGACGGCGCTGGACATTGCGAAGGAAATCGGTTACCCGGTCATCGTGCGGCCTGCTTTTACCCTGGGCGGCAGTGGCGGCGGAATCGCTGAGACGGAAGAGGAACTGCGCATCATCGCACAGAACGGACTGGATCAGTCCCCGATTACCCAGATTCTGGTGGAGAAGAGCATCGCCGGCTGGAAGGAAATCGAGTTCGAGACCATGCGGGATTCCATGGGCAACGTAATTCAAATCTGCCCGATGGAGAACCTGGATCCGGTGGGCGTGCACACGGGCGACTCCATCGTCGTGGCACCGACCCTGACTTTGGCGGACAAGGAGTTCCAGATGCTCCGTTCCGCAGCGCTGAGAATTATTTCGGCCCTGGGCATTGAAGGCGGCTGCAACTGCCAGTTTGCCCTGAACCCGAACAGCTTTGAGTACGCGGTAATCGAGGTGAACCCGAGAGTATCCCGGTCCTCGGCCCTGGCGTCCAAAGCCACCGGTTATCCGATCGCCAAGGTAACCACCCGAATCGCTTTGGGATACACCTTGGACGAAATCGTGAACGACGTCACCGGAAAGACCTGTGCGTGCTTCGAGCCGACGGTGGACTACGTGGCGCTGAAGGTGCCGAAGTGGCCGTTTGACAAATTCGCCGGATCCAGCCGGAAGCTGGGCACCCGGATGAAGGCTACCGGTGAGGTCATGTCCATCGCCAACTCCTTCGAGGCGGCGCTGATGAAGGCCATCCGTGGCGCGGAAATTTCCCTGGACACCCTGAACTTCGAGTACCAGGGCGACAAAACTCTGTTGGAACGGATTGACACCCAGGACGACCACCGCATTTTCGCCATTTTCGAGGGCTTCAAGACGGGACAGGTTACCGTAGATCAGGTACACGACATCACGAAGATCGACCGCTGGTTCCTGAACAAAATCAAACATCTGGCGGATTTCGAACTGGAGCTGGCAGATTCGGCCAAAAATAAAGAACTTTCGGCAGAGGTGTACGAGGAAGCAAAGAAACTGGGCTATACCGACGAAGCGATTTGCCGGATTGCCGAAGTGGAAGAAGTTCCGGGCATGGACTTCAGCTATAAGATGGTAGACACCTGCGCCGCAGAATTCGATGCCATGACTCCGTATTTCTATTCCACAACGGACAAGGAATGCGAGTCCAGAAGCTTCCGCCGCAGCGGAAAGCCGGTCATCATGGTACTGGGTTCCGGCCCGATTCGAATCGGTCAGGGAATCGAGTTCGACTACTCGTCGGTACACTGCGTGTGGACGCTGCGGGAGATGGGCTACGACGTAGTTATCGTCAACAATAACCCGGAAACCGTATCCACGGACTACGACACGGCGAACCGCCTGTACTTCGAGCCGCTCCATCCGGAAGACGTGATGAACATCATCAAGGTGGAGAAACCGATTGGCGTCGTTGTGGCCTTCGGCGGTCAGACCGCCATCAAGCTGACCCAGTTCCTGCACGACAACGGAATTCAGATTCTGGGCACCTCCGCAGAGGGAATCGATCTGGCGGAAGACAGAGGTAAGTTCGACGCTCTTCTGGAAAAATTCGGCATCAGCCGTCCGAAGGGTCAGAGCGTGACCGACCTGGAGGGCGCACTTCGGGCCGCAGAGGGAATCGGCTACCCGGTACTCCTGAGACCGTCCTACGTTATCGGCGGTCAGAACATGACCATCGCCGGGGACGAAGAGGATACCCGGAAGTACATGGAGCGAATTTTGGAAAACTCCGACGACAACACGGTGCTGGTGGACAAATACATGCCGGGCATCGAACTGGAAGTAGACGTTATTTCCGACGGAGAGGATGTGCTGATTCCGGGAATCATGGAGCATATCGAGAAAGCCGGAATTCACTCCGGTGACTCCATCGCGGTATATCCGCCGTTCAATCTGTCAGATCGTCAGCTGAGACGAATTGTGGACATTTCCGAGAAACTGGCGTTGGCACTGGGCACCAAGGGTTTGGTCAATATTCAGTATCTCCAGTACAACGGAGAGCTGTACGTCATCGAGGTGAACCCGAGAGCCTCCCGGACGGTACCGTACATCAGCAAGGTGTCCGGCGTACCGATGGTGGATCTGGCATCCCAGGTAATGCTGGGGGCAAAGCTGGAAGATCTGGGATACGGAACGGGATTGTACCGCACTCCGGCCTATGTGGCCGTAAAGGTTCCGGTATTCTCCTTCGAGAAACTCACCGATGCCAACTCCATCTTGGGACCGGAAATGAAGTCCACGGGAGAAGTTCTGGGACTGGGCCGGACCATGAACGAAGCCCTGTTCAAAGGGCTGACCGCCGCCGGATTCACCGTGCCGCCGAGAAAATACGGAGAGGAGCACGGCGTGATGATTTCCGTTCAGAAACGGGATTATCCGGAAATTCTGCCGATCGCCATGAAACTGCACACCCTGGGAATGAAGCTTTATGCCACAAGAGGAACGGCAGAAGCCATCCGCACCATGGGTATCGAGGTAACTCAGGTGCAGAAGGCGCAGAAGAGCACGGACATCATCGACCTGATGGAAAGCGGAAAGACCAGCTATATCATCTTCACCGGTCAGGCCAACGATGCGGCGCTGGGCGACTACACCGCCGTGCACAAGCGGGCGATGCAGCTGGGCATCCCTTGCCTCACCAGCGTGGATACCGCCGGTGCCCTGGTCAATATGATTGAATCCAGATATTCGGAGCAGAACACTGAGCTGGTGGACATCAACCACATGCGGGCAACCCACCGAAATGTATACTTTACAAAGCTTCACAGCTGCGGAAATGACTACATCGTGGTGGACAACTTCGACGGACGGATTGAGGGACCGGAGTCCTTGTGCATCAGCCTGTGCGACCGCCACCGTTCCATCGGCGGCGACGGCATCGTTCTGGTGGAGAAGTCCCGGAAGGCCGATGTGAAGATGAGAGTCTTCTACAGCGACGGCACGGAAGGAGATGCCTGCGGAAACGGCATCCGCTGCGGTGCGAAATACGCCTACGAGCAGGGCCTCATCGGTCGGGATATGATGACGGTGGAAACCGTTAACGGTATCCAGAAACTGAAGCTGTTCATGAGAGACGGATGGGTGACATCGGTAATCATGTACGTGCCGGAAGATCAGTTCCTGTACGACCGCGATATGGAAAAGGCAGCCGCTGCCGACGCTTGCGTTCAGGAGAAGCTGGCGGCCGCCGGTGCAACGGCGCTGAAGACCAGCCGAATTGCCGGAGGCGGACTCCACTGCCAGATTTTCTGCGACTCCATCGATACCTTTGATATCGAGAAACTGGGGCCGGAAATCGAATATTCGGACATCTTCAATGCACCGGCATGCTTCGAGTTCATCAAGGTGGTGGATGCGTCCACCATCCGTCTGAAGATCTGGGACGGCGCCAACGGTGCGGTGCTCTCCAGCGCCAGTGCGGCATTCTGTGCCGCTCGCATGGCAGTGGAAGAGGGCTACTGCAGAGGAGATAAGGAGATTATCGTGGAGACGCCGGGAGGCGATATCCTGGTGAACTTCCTGGAAGGCCAGATTAGCCTGACGGCCGAGGTGTCTTTCGCGTTCAGCGGTAAATTCTGGTATTAATAAAAATAAAAGGGAGAAATCGCTGAGATGGAAAAACAACCATGCAGTATTTTCAATGACGTTATCGGACCGGTGATGCGGGGACCGTCCAGTTCCCACGTCGCCGGCGCCGCCCGGATTGCGGATCTGGTTCGCCAGGCCATGCCGGGCAAAATCACCCATGTCCTCTGTGATTTCGACCCCACCGGTGCCCTGGCGGCATCCCATACCGGCCACGGAACGGATATGGGGTTCGCTTGCGGTTTGCTGGGCATCCCGCTGTCCAACCCGCAGGTGGATCGGTATGAGGAGCTGGCAAAAGAAGCGGGCCTCTCCATCGAATACCGCATCCTGGAATACGGTGCGGTTCATCCGGGAAACTACCGGATTCAGGCCACCGATGACCGGGGCAACTGCAGGCATTTCGAGGCAGTCGCTCTGGGAGGCGGCATGATTGAGATGCAGAAATACGAAGGCCACCCGGTGCAGGTGGGCGGCGACTATTACGAGGTTCTGATTCTGTCGGAGGCGGGCCTGGAGGAGAAGAAATTCTCCCGGCCGCGGACGGAGTCGGAACTTCGTGCGTTTCGGGAACGGGCCGGCGTAAAAGAAGTGGTATATCTGAAGCCGGTGCTGCCGACGTTGTCCGGGGAGAACGTACGGGTGCCGTACCGAACAGCGGCAGAGCTTTTGGCTTATGCGGAGGAACATCCCATGGAACCCTGGGAGTATGCGGCTTACTATGAAAGCTGCCGGGGCGGCAGAACCGTGGAGGAGGTCTTCCGTCAGATGGAAGAGGTTCTGGACGTGATGGAGGAATCCGTGGAAAACGGCCTCGCCGGAACCTACTATGAGGATCGGATTCTGGGTGCCCAGTCTCCGCTGGTGGCCGAGGCGGAGAAGGCGGGGCGGCTCCTGCCGGATGCGCCGCTGAATAGCGTGATTCGGTGCATCACGGCGGTGATGGAATCCAAGAGTTCCATGGGACTGATTGTGGCGGCGCCGACCTGCGGTTCCTGCGGCTGCCTGCCGGGGACGATTATCGGGCTGGCGAAGGTGCTGGGATTCTCTCGCGAGGACTGCGTGAAGGCATTGTTGGTGGCAGGGTTAATCGGCGTGTTTTTCGGGGAACAGTCCACGTTTTCGGCGGAAGTTGGCGGTTGTCAGGTGGAATGCGGAGCCGGTTCGGGACTTGCGGCGGCAAGCATTGTGCAGCTCATGGGCGGCACGATTCGGGAGTGTGCGGATGCCGCTTCCGTGGCACTTCAGAACATTACGGGTCTGGCCTGCGACCCGGTCGGCAACCGTGTGGAGGTTCCTTGTCTGGGAAAAAACATCATGGCAGGAAGTAATGCCATCGCCAGCGCCAACATGATTCTATCGGGATTTGACAAAGTGGTGCCGTTGGATGAGACCATTCAGGCGATTTACGACATCGGCTTGTCCCTTCCGCTGGAACTTCGGTGCACATACGGCGGTCTGGGAAAAACCAAAACCGGACAGCGGCTCTGGCAAAAAATGAACAAATAATGTGATAATTACTAAACAAACAGCAAAAAGTTATTATATTAACACAAAAATCCATAGAAATCCTTTCAAAAATGGTTTATACTATACTCGATGAAAAGATGATTGTATAGGACGGAATGGTCCGGGAAGGAGTAATCTATGGGTTTTTTAGTTGGAAAAACAGCGATTATTACGGGAGGCGGCCGCGCCACACTCAGTGACGGAAGCTGCGGCTCTATTGGATATGGAATTGCAACCGCATATGCGAAGGAAGGGGCAAACCTGGTTATCACCGGCAGAAATGTGAAAAAGCTGGAGGCAGCCAAGGAAGAATTGGAAAGACTGTACGGCATCAAGGTGCTTCCGGTTCAGGCCGATGTCAGTGCCGGTGCCGATAATGAGGCGACGGTTCAGAATGTAGTGGACAAGGCTATGGAAGAATTCGGCAGAATCGACGTGCTGATCAACAATGCACAGGCCTCCGCTTCCGGCGTTACTTTGGCCGATCACACCACGGAGCAGTTTGATTTGGCACTGTATTCCGGACTGTATGCCGCATTCTATTACATGAAGGCGTGCCATCCGCACCTCAAGGAAACCAAGGGTTCCGTCATCAACTTTGCTTCCGGCGCCGGTCTGTTCGGCAACTACGGACAGTGTGCATACGCGGCGGCAAAAGAAGGCATTCGGGGATTGACCCGCGTGGCCGCAACGGAATGGGGTCCGGACGGAATCAACGTAAATATCGTGTGCCCGCTGGCATGGACGGCTCAGCTGGAGAAGTTCAAAGAGACCTATCCGGAAGCGTTCGAAGCAAATGTGAAGATGCCGCCGGCCGGTCATTACGGCGATGTGGAGAAAGAAATCGGCCGTGCCTGCGTACAGCTGGCTTCGCCGGACTTCAAATTCATGAGCGGCGAGACCATCACACTGGAAGGCGGAATGGGCCTGAGACCGTAAAGGAAAAGGAAATATACCACAAAAATAGTGGGAGAGCTGCAGTTCAGCTCTCCCGTTTACTTGTACAGAATTTATATTCGTCTAGTTCTTCAAGCTCTGCAGTGGAGCCGGAATCCGTCCGCCGCGGCGAATCATTTTTGCCGGGGAAGGATTCTTCAGATCCATTACCGGGCCGTAACCCAGCAGACCGCCGAAGTTCAGCTCCTCGCCGCCCTTCAGGCCGATGGCCGGGATGACACGAACGGCAGTGGTTTTGCTGTTCACCATACCGATGGCCGCTTCGTCAGCGATGATGGCGGAAATGGTTTCCGGAGTGGTATCGCCCGGAATGACGATCATGTCCAGACCCACGGAGCATACCGCGGTCATGGCTTCCAGCTTCTCCAGAACCAGGTTGCCGTTGCGAGCAGCGGCAATCATGCCCTCGTCTTCGCTCACCGGGATAAATGCGCCGGAGAGTCCGCCCACGCTGGAGGAGGCCATTACGCCGCCTTTTTTAACCGCATCGTTGAGCATGGCCAGTGCAGCGGTGGTACCGTGAGTACCGCACTGCTCCAGACCGATTTCTTCCAGAATACGGGCAACGGAATCACCGATGGCCGGGGTCGGAGCCAGGGATAGGTCTACGATTCCGAACGGCACGCCCAGCATGGCAGCAGCTTCGGAACCCACCAGCTGACCCACACGGGTGATTTTGAAAGCGGTTTTCTTAATGGTTTCTGCCACCTCGTTCAGCGGAGCATCGTCCGGAAGGTCGTGCAGCACGGACCGAACCACGCCCGGACCGGATACGCCCACGCTGAGGACGGAATCCGCTTCGCCTACGCCGTGGAAAGCACCGGCCATGAACGGGTTATCCTCTACCGCGTTGCAGAATACCACCAGCTTCGCAGCGCCCATGCACTGGTTGTCTTTGGTGAGGAGCGCGGCCTTCTGAACCTGCCGGCCCATCAGAGCAACGGCGTCCATGTTGATGCCGGCCTTTGTGGAGCCGATGTTTACCGAGGAGCACACTAGCTGAGTTTCGGCCAAAGCCTGTGGGATGGATTCAATCAGTTCCCGGTCGCCGGCGCTGAAGCCCTTCTGGACCAGTGCGGAATATCCGCCGATAAAATCAATTCCGACAGTATGGGCTGCCCGATCCAGCGTACGTGCGTATTTCACCGGGTCGCCGCCGGATACACCGGCCAGCATGGCAATCGGTGTAACGGAAACCCGCTTGTTCACAATTGGAATGCCGTACTTTCCGGTGATCTTTTCACCGGTTTCCACCAGGTGCTCCGCTTTTCGGCAGATCTTCTCGTAGATCTTCTCGCAGGAGCGGTCGATGTCGCTGTCCGCACAGTCTAGCAGAGAGATGCCCATGGTGGTGGTACGGACATCCAGGTTTTTGTCTCGAATCATGGAAATGGTTTCCAAGATATCGCCAATATCGTTATACATTCTCGCTCTCCCTTCTGCTAAATCCGATGCATGGAATTGAAAATATTTTCATGCATTACGTGAACGTCCATTGTCGGGAGTTCCTTCAGAATTGCATCCTGGAGCTCAGCAATTGTTACATTCATCTGTTCGACGCTGATTACCATCATCATAGTGAAGAAGTCCTGCTTTACGGACTGGGTCATTTCGATGACGCTGGCGTTGGCGTTTGCGCAGCAAGCAGAGACGGAGGCCAGAATACCTACTTCATCTCTGCCGGTGACGGTTACCACAGCTTTCTCTCTATCCATTTTTCTCCTCCTTTGCACACACCCGGAATTGTCCGTCGGCCAGGCTGTCGTCCCGGCGGAATCGGAAATTGAACTCCGGAAATTTATGGGTGAAATATTTTTTGTTGTCGGCTTCGTTACCTACCATATTAGAATACCATTTTCCGTTGGAAAATACATCAATTTTCCGTTTATTTTCTGTCAAAGAATCGCCGGGAGCTTTGTGTTTCAATCGGTTCAGCAGCAGCTCGATGCGCTCGCGGGCAATCGCCCCTTCCACCAGCTGGCGAAAGGCCGGGTGATAGGTCCCGCCGTTAATGGCGCCGCCGTCGCCGATGAGATCCGTGCTCTTCAACCCCACCCGCATGATGGTAATGCCGGCGGCCTCCAGGATTTTGTACATTTCTTTTGTGCGAAGAACGGCCTCCTGCCGGCTCAGCGGGATGTACGCGCCCTGCCGATATTCCTCGTAGAGGTCCGTCTCGTCCAGAACGATGGTGGGATACAGGCGCGCCAGCTGCGGCCGTAGGCGGGCGGTTTCCCGTGCGGAATAGAGGCACTTCTCCATCGTATCGCCGGGCAGTCCGATCATCAGCTGAATCCCCAGCTCAAAGCCGTAGTCTTTAATCAGCGAAACGGCATCATAGACCTGCTGCACCGTGTGACCCCGGCGGCTTTGGCGGAGCACCTCCTCGTCGAAGGACTGCACGCCCAGCTCGATGGTATCCACGGAATATTCTTTCAGGTTGTCCAGGATCTCCGGGGTGATGTAGTCCGGCCGGGTGGACAGGTGAATTTTCTGAATGGCACCATTCCCTTTGTACTCCCGCGCCACTTCCAGATAGGCCCGCTGCTCCTCTATGGGAATTCCCGTAAAACTCCCGCCGTAGAATGCGGCTTCCACCACCGGAACATCCTGCAATGTGGTGAGCCAGGTGCGGATGGTGGTTCGCACGTCCTCCGGGGTGACTGCCGCCGAGCGTGCGGTGATTTTTCGCTGGTTGCAGAAGATGCAGTCGTTGGGACATCCTTTGTGAGGGATAAAAATAGGAATAATGGCGTGCTTCTTGTTCCGGCTAGCCAATGGTCAGCTCTCCCCGCAGGTCCGATTCTGTCCAGTCCCGAACCTCTCCGGCGGTGAAGCCCTTGCTGAACAGGTACTGGAGCTTGGTGACCGTGGCCTCGGTGGTCATATTGCTGCCGCTGGCGGCACCGGCCCGGGCCAGTTCGGAGCTGGTCTCATAGGTGCCCAGACGAACGGTTCCCTGCATGCACTGCGTGCATACCACCACGGCGGTGTCGTTTTCGATGGCCTTGCTGATCAGTGGCGGAAGTTCCGAATCGTAGTTCGGAATGTTTCCGGTGCCGAAGGTTTCCAGAACCAGGGCCCGAAGATCCTTGTTCACAATCGGCGCAAAGAGGTCGAAGTGAATTCCTGGGAACAATTTGATGACGCCGATGGATGTGGGTTTCATCTCCGTTACCCGGAACGGTTCTTTTGGTTCCGGCAGGAAGCGATTCGGGAAGTATTCAATGTCGATGCCGGCTTTGGCCAGTACCGGGTAGTTCGGGGAAGAGAATGCAATCAGTCCGTCCGCAGAGGTTTTGACCGCACGGTTTCCCCGAATCAGATGGTTGCCGAAATACAGGCATACCTCGTGGATATCGCTGTTGGCCGCAATCATCAGGGAGGTGATAAGATTGTCCCGTCCGTCGGAACGAAGTTCATACAGGGGAATCTGAGAGCCGGTGAAGATGACCGGTTTCTTCAGACCTTCCAGCATGAAGGACAGGGCAGAGGCGCTGTAGGCCATGGTGTCGGTGCCGTGGAGAATGACGAAGCCGTCGTAGCGCTCGTAGTTCTCCTTAATGGTGTTGGCCATCCGGTTCCACTGCACGTAGGTGATGTTGGACGAATCCAGAAGCGGATCGTATTCAATCAGATCCCATTTCGGCATGGCGTCGGAATACAGATCCCGAATCTTCTTCAGTTCGCCGGAAAAATATCCTTCCTTCGGTTGGTAGCCGTCCTGGGTCGGCACCATGCCGATGGTGCCGCCGGTGTAAATAATACAGACTCTTTTGTTCATACATTCCTCCAAATGTTTCACATAATTAATAAATCGAATGAAAATAGTAGCGTGAATTGTACACGGTAAAAATCTCTGCCCGGGTTCTGCACCGGACAGAGATTGAATTATTATCCATGGGTTTTATTTTTTGCCTTCGGCATCCGTCGGTTTTTTCACCGTATCCATTTCGAACCAGAAGTCGCTGCCCTGGCCGACCTTGCTTTTTACCCCGTAATTGGCATTATGGAGTACCAGAATACCTTTGACGATGGAGAGACCCAGGCCGGATCCTTCGATGGTGCGGTTGCGGTTGGCGCTGGTGCGGTAATACCGTTCCCATACGTGGGACAGCTCGTCGGAGGCGATGCCGTCGCCGTGGTCGATAACATCCACCCGGACCTTTTTGCCAATCCGCTTGACGTCCACGTTCACCACCCGGTCTTCGCCGCAATACTTAATGGCATTGGAGACGAAGTTGGACAACACCTGCTTGATTTTCTCCTTGTCGCCGTAGACGTAGGTCGCTTTGCATTTGTTCAGGCGGATGTGATATCCGTCCTGTTCGTTCAGCACCTTGTAAGTGGCTACGATTTCTTCCGTCACTGCCACCAGATCGAAGATTTCCTTGTCCAGCTCCAGGTTGTTGGACTGAATCTTGGAGGCGGAAAGCATGTCGGATACCAGCTTGTTCAGCCGATCCGCTTCGGTGATGATGACCTTCAGGTGCTCCTTCCGCTTCTCCGGGTTGTCGCCGGAGATGTCGTTGATCATTTCCGCATAGGATTTGATCATGGTGAGCGGGGTCTTCAGATCGTGGGACACATTGGCAATCAAATCCCGCTGATAGAAGTCCGTCTTCTGCATTTCGTAGGAAGCGGTGTTCAGCGTGCGAGCCAATTCGTTGGTCTCCGTGAACATGCCTCCGTTGAATTTTACATTGTAGTTGCCGTGGGAAAGCTCCATGGCCGATTTGGTGATGTCCTTAATCGGTCGGGACAGCCTCCGGGCGATGAACAGTGCCAGCAGTGCGGCCACAATCAGAGCGATGAAGCTGATGTATTTCAGCTGCAGCCGAAGGATGGAAATGGTAGATTTCACCGGATACAGGGGGGCTACAATGAACAAAATATTATTGCTTGGGGTATCCCCGATGTAGGTGGCATAAATCAGTTTCCGGCTGTCCTTCTTCGTATCGTTGGCCACCAGGGAAACGGAATTCTTATTGCTCTTCTCCAAGCGATCTCGCGCCGTGGATGTTTCGTAATCGTAGGCGATGGAAGAAGGCCGGAAATACGAACCGTTGTCAAAGACACTGGTGCCGTCCGGGGTATCCACCCGGATGAAAATATCACTGGATGCAGAGGCATTGAGTGCCAGATTCTTGAACTGCCCGTCGTCCTGCAGAAATTCATTCTTCAGAAGAGCGGCGGTGTGCTCCGTTTCCTGCACCTTCATCTGCTCGAAATAGTGAGTCATAAAGAAGCTCTGGAGCGACCAAATCAGCATGATCAATACGGCTGCAAAAGTGAAGAAGTACAGCAGCATGACGGTTCGGATGCTGTTGAGATCAAACTTATTCTGCCGATTCTTTTCCTTTCTTGCTGTCGTCGTACTCAAATTTGTATCCTACTCCTCTCAACGTTACAATGAAATTCCGATACGGCCCCAGATTGTTCCGCAGATTCTTGATATGGGTATCGATGGTACGGTCGTCTCCAAAGAAGTCATATCCCCAGATATCGGAAAGAAGCTTGTCTCTGGACAAAGCGATGTTCTTGTTTTGAATCAGATAGAAGAGAAGGTCGTATTCCTTTGGGGTCAGGTTGACCCGTTCGCCGTCTACGGTAATGGTGCGGGCGGCGAAGTTCACTTCCAGTCCGTCGAACTTCATCACCTGGGCGCTGTTATTCTCGGAACCGCTCTTCCGCTGCAGTACCGCATTCACCCGGGCCATCAGTTCCTTCGGGCTGAATGGCTTAACCACATAATCGTCGATGCCCAGCTCGAAGCCGAACAGCTTGTCGTATTCTTCCCCTCTGGCGGAGAGCATGATTACCGGAATGTCCTTGATCTTCTTGATTTCCTTCACGGAGCTGAATCCATCCAGCTTCGGCATCATCACATCCATGATAATCAAATCGTAATCATTGAGTTTGCAGAGACCGATGGCGCTCATGCCGTCGGCGGCTTCGGTCACCTCATATCCGCTGAATTCAGCGTATTCCTTGATGACCTCCCGAATCTTATCTTCGTCGTCTACTACGAGTAATTTCTTCATTCAAAGTTCTCCTTTCAGAATTCCGGCAGTCCCTTTTATCATAAGAGATTGCGCTATTGAAAAACTGTAAAGATTATATCACAGAATTGTGAAAGATGATAGAATAACAACTGATAAGCATATGTTTCCCCGCTTCGAAAAGTACTGCCCGCAGCAATAAAAAGCGAGAAATGCAGTTGACATATATACAGCATGATGGTAAAATAATTAATTTTTACTTGCAAATAATTTTGCCTCGGGATATAATAACAGTGTGTCAAAAAAAGGAGAGGCGATATGTTTCAGGTTGGCGAGAAAATAGCATATCCGATGTACGGAGCCGGAACGATTACAGATATTGTCGAGAAAGAAGTGCTGGGCGAAATTCACAAATATTACGATGTGAACTTGCCTCACAGCAAGATGACGGTCCTGATTCCGGTGGAAAGTTCTGCGCGGGTTGGCGTGCGCAAAATTATTACTGCGGAAGATTTCCCGGCAGTCTTTAAACTACTGGGCGAAGAGGCGGAAGCGATGCCGGCGAATTGGAATCGCCGATACCGCTTGAATATGGATCGGCTGAAAACCGGGGAAATCGAGGAGGTCGCTTCGGTTGTTCGAAATTTGGTGCGAAGCGATCGAAAGAAGGCCCTCTCCACCGGAGAGAAAAAGCTCCTGGGCACGGCAAAGCAGATTCTGGAGAGCGAGCTGATGCTGGCGGGAAATTATACAATGGAAGAAGCAGATGAACTGGTCGAATCCCACATATAACCGAGAACGGTATATGGCCGGAAACGGCCGGTTTTTATATATGATTATTTTTAGGAGAATACCTTGAGGGAGAAATCGATGAACATTGGAATCGTAGTTGCGGCGGGAAAAGGAACCCGCATGAACGCGGAGGTGCCGAAGCAGATGCTGCCGTATCGGGACAGTACCGTGCTGGAGTGCGCCGCGCGTCCGTTTGCGGAACATCCGGATATTGACGAAATCGTCATCGTTACGCCGGCGGATGGCGCAAATGCGGATTTTTACCTAAAGACAGCTCGCGCCCTGCAGGAGGTTTCCGGCAAGGAGGTACGGCTGACGAAGGGCGGAAAGGAACGGGGAGACTCCGTTCAAGCCGGCCTGGATGTGTGCGGAAATATTTGCAGAGAGAAAGGAATTTCGGAAAACTCCGTAAAGGTGTTGATTCACGACGGCGCCCGCGCGGACCTGACGACCGGAATCATTGACCGAAACTTAAAGGGTTTGGACCGGTGGGATGCGGTATGTACCGCGGTTCCGTCGGTGGATTCCATGCGGATTATTCCGGATACCGACTTGAACTCGTTATTTATTTATCCTATAATGGACAGTAAAGTTATTGAGAGAAGGCGCATGTTTTGCGTTCAGACGCCTCAAAGCTTTCGGCTGGATGTGATTCGCCGGGCCTACGATGTTGCGAGACAGAAGGGGTATGCCGGTACCGATGATGCGTCCGTCGCGGAATTGGCGGGCATCTCCGTGGCCCTTGTGGAGGGAGAGTACGCCAACCGAAAAATAACAACCAAAGAGGACATTTCTATGGAAATCAGAACAGGAAACGGTTACGATGTACACCGCCTTGTCCCGGACAGAAACCTGATATTGTGCGGGACCCCGGTCCCCAGCAAATTGGGACTTCTGGGACATTCCGATGCGGACGTAGCGACGCACGCATTGATGGATGCCCTGCTGGGAGCTGCGGGAAAAGGAGATATTGGAAAATATTTTCCGGATACCGATGAGAAATATCGGGGAGCGGACAGCATAGAGCTGCTCCGGGAGGTAATTCGGATTATCGGCGACTACCGGGTTGTCAACGTGGATGTGACAATTATTTGTGAGAAGCCGAAGCTGGCACCTCATATAGAAGCCATGAAAGAGAATCTCGCCCGGGCGATGAATGTTTCCGAGGGACAGGTGAATGTAAAAGCCACCACCACGGAGAAGCTGGGATTTACGGGACGAGAAGAAGGTATTGCGGCGATAGCGAGCTGCACGATTGAAGGGAGACAATAGAAATGAAATTATCCAAGAGACATCTGAAGACATTGAGAGAAGCACCGAAGGAAGCGGAACTGGTCAGCCATCAGCTGCTGATTCGTGCCAACCTGGTTCGCAAGGTAGCAGCGGGAATCTATGAATTCATGCCGCTGGGATACCGTTCCCTGCGGAAGGTAGAGAATATCGTCCGGGAGGAACTGGACCGCATCGGCGACCAGGAAATCCTGATGCCGGGACCGAATCCGGCCGAACTGTGGAAGGAATCCGGCAGATGGTATGCATACGGACCGGAACTGTGGAGAATCAAGGACAGAAACGGAAGAGACTTCTGCCTTGGACCGACGCATGAGGAGACCGTAACGGATGTCGCACGGAACGAATTCTCTTCCTACAGAGAGCTTCCGCAGACCCTGTACCAGATTCAGTGGAAGTACAGAGACGAAGCTCGTCCAAGATACGGACTGCTGCGCTCCAGAGAGTTCCTGATGAGCGACGGATACTCCTTCGACAGAGATGAGGAGGCGATGGACGTCAGCTACATGAACGAGTACGGTGCGTACGAGAGAATCTTCACTCGCTGCGGACTGGACTACAGAATTGTAGAAGCGGACAACGGCCCAATCGGCGGAAGCCGTTCTCACGAATTCTCCGCACTGTCTAACGTGGGAGAGAGTGAACTGGCACACTGTCCGGAATGCGGATATGCGGCAACGCTGGAGAGAGCGGAATGCGTAGATGACGAACCGGTTCAGGAAGAGATGGAAGAACTGAAGAGCGTATATACTCCGGGAACCAAGACCATCGAGGACGTATGCAACTACCTCCACATGGATGTGAAGAAGTCCATCAAGGCGCTGATGTTCGTTACCTACGACGATGAACTGAATCCGGCAGAGTACGTATGCGCCTTCGTTCGCGGTGACCGTGAAGTGAACATGATTAAGCTGGTAAATGCACTGGGCATTCCGGAACACTACATCGAATTCGCCAATGAGGACGAGATGGGTGCAACCACCGGTTGTGTCGGCGGATTCACCGGTCCGGTAGGACTGCAGAACTGCAAGATTGTAGTGGACAGCGAACTGGTAGGAACCGTGAACATGTGTGCCGGTGCGAACAAGGAAGACCACCACATGACCGGCGTATGCTACGGAAGAGATTACAAGGGCGATATCGTGACGGACATCAAGGTCCTGAAAGAAGGCGAGCGCTGCCCGAAGTGCGGAAAGCCGATCATCGAGCACAGCAGAGGTATCGAGGTTGGACAGATCTTCAAGCTGGGAACCAAGTACTCCGAATCCATGAAGGCGTTCTACAAGGATGAGAACGGAAACGACTGCGTATACCAGATGGGCTGCTACGGCATCGGTATCACCCGTACCCTGCAGGCAATCATCGAGCAGCACAACGATGAAAACGGCATTATCTGGCCAATTTCCGTTGCACCGTATCACGTAATGATTACCGTAATCAATCCGCAGGATGAAACCCAGATGAATCTGGCCGACAAGATTGAGGAAGAGCTGGAGAAGGCCGGCGTGGAAGTTCTGTGCGATGACAGAGATGAGAGACCGGGCGTGAAGTTCAAGGATGCGGATCTGCTGGGACTGCCGATTCGAATCACCGTCGGAAAGAAAGCCGGCGAGGGTGTTGTAGAGTATAAGCTGAGAAGAGAAGGGGAGATGACCCTGAAGTCTGCAGAAGATGCGACAAAGGATGCCATCGATCTGGTAAATGCGGAGAGATTTGGGCTGTAATTGTGTTAGAGCTTTTTATAACATTCTTTAAACTGGGATTATTTACGATTGGCGGCGGTGTGGCGATGATACCGATTCTTCAGAACATCGCCGTCAACGAAAAGAAGTGGTTCACGGCGGAGGAAGCGCTGGATGTCATATCCGTCTGCCAGAGCCTCCCCGGTGTTATTGCAATTAACATGGCAACATACGTGGGATTCAAGCGAAAGGGTTTGCTTGGATCCCTCGTTTCGACTGTGGGAGTTGTGCTTCCTTCCTTCATCGTGATTATTCTGGTGGCTAAAGGCCTGTCCGCCTTCGGAGACAATCCGTACGTGATGGGTGCGTTGGGCGGCCTTCGGGCAGCCGCCATGGGACTGGTACTGATTGCGGTATATTCCATTGCCAAGGGCGTCATCAAGGATTGGTTCTCCGGAATTGCCTCGTTAGTGGGCATTCTGCTGATTGAATTTACGAATATGAGCGTGGTTCTGATTGTGCTGCTGTTTCTGGCAGCCGGAATTCTGCGGGCGCTTTGGAACACCTGCCGGGAAGGAGGCCTGAAATGATTTTAATGAAACTTTTCTGGGCGTTCTTCAAAATCGGCGCGGTGGGGTTCGGTGGCGGTATGGCCATCGTGGGTATGATTTACGATACCATCCGGGGATTTGTGTCCATGACCCCGTCCCAATATGCGGACATCGTGGCGATAGCGCAGGTCACACCGGGACCGGTGGCGGTGAACACGGCCACCTATGTAGGGTACCAGACGGCGGGAATACTGGGGTCCATTGTGGCCACACTGGGGGTTGCTACACCTGCTTTTATCCTGGTGGCCATCGTCGCCGGCATGATTGATCGCTACAAGCAGAGTCGAATTGTCCAGGGGGCGCTGGAGGGCATTCGGCCCGCAACGGTGGGCATGATTTTTACCGCAGCCCTTACCATCTGCCGGCCGGCCATTGAAGCGGAACATCCTTTGGGCGGGAGCATCGCCGCCCTTTCCGGAATTCTGCCGGGGCATATTGACGGAATCGCCATCCTGATGTGTGCCGCCACTGTCCTGCTGATCAAAAAGTTCCACGTAAACGCAATGTACGTATTACTGATTATGGGATGCATTGGTGCGATAGTTGGTGTATAATCTACTGGAGTGGACTTTTGAATCGGGTGATGAAGACCGCCCGAAATTGTTTTTAACCGAATGGGAACCGCCGGAGCGATTTGGCGGGGAAAGGGGAACCGATGAAGATATACAATACCATGACCGGCTGCAAGGAAGAATTCGTACCGCTGGAAGAGGGAAAGGTTCGGATTTACGTCTGCGGCCCGACCGTGTACAATTTCTTCCACATTGGAAATGCCAGACCTTTCGTGGTGTTCGATACATTGCGCCGGTATTTTAAATACAGAGGATACGATGTGAAGTTTGTGCAGAATTTCACCGACGTGGATGACAAGATCATTCGCCGGGCGAAGGAAGAGGGTATCACCGCTCCGGAGGTGTCTGAGAAGTACATAAAAGAATACTTCGAGGATGCAAAGGCGCTGAACGTGATTCCGGCGGACGTGCACCCGAAGGTATCCGAGCACATTCCGGAAATTATCGATTTCATTCAGACGCTGATCGATAAGGGCTACGCTTATGAGGCAGACGGGGATGTGTATTACAGCACCCGGAAGTTCAAGGACTACGGCAAGCTGTCGGGACAGAATGTGGATGACCTGGAGTCCGGCGCCCGGATTGCCGTGGGCGAGGTGAAGAAGGATCCGCTGGATTTTGCACTGTGGAAGGCGCAGAAGGAACCGGACGAAATTGCCTGGGATTCCCCGTGGGGAAAAGGCCGTCCGGGCTGGCACATCGAGTGCTCCACCATGGCGAAGAAGCATCTGGGCGAGACCATCGATATCCACGGTGGCGGACAGGATCTGCAGTTCCCGCACCACGAGAACGAAATTGCGCAGTCCGAGGCCTGCAACGGCGTACCGTTCGCAAAATATTGGATGCATAACGGCTACATCACCGTGGACGGAGTGAAGATGTCCAAATCCCTGAACAACTTCTTTACGGTTCGAGACATCCGCAAGGATTTTACCGGAGATTTCATTCGGTTCTTCCTGCTGTCGGGACACTATCGGAGCCCGATTAACTTCAGCGATACGGAGATGAACAGCGTAAAACAAGGCTACGATCGTATCGTGACCGCCGTAGAGACGCTGGAGTTCCTGACGAAGAACGGCACGGATGAGATGTCCGCTTCCGAAAAGGAAACCTTGGAGAAGCTGAACGGCCATTATAAAGAAGAATTTATCGCCGCACTGGAGGACGACCTGAATACGGCACTGGCGATTTCCGTTATCTTTGAAATGGTAACTGCCGTGAACCAGGCGGTACATGAAAGCGGTTCGAAGGAATTTGCGGAAAAGGCACTGAAGCAGATTCACGAGCTGACCGATGTCCTGGGAATTCTGCAGGATGCGGAAGAGGATGCCATCGGCGAGGATATTCAGGCGTTGGTGGAAGAACGTCAGCAGGCGCGGAAAGAGAAGAATTGGGCCAGAGCGGATGAAATCCGGGATGCTTTGGCAGAGAAAGGATATACGCTGAAGGATACACCTCAAGGGGTGCAGATCATCAGAAACAACTAGGAATGGATCAGGAAATACAGAACATTAACACGACAACCCTGGCGTACATGGGCGATGCGGTGTACGAGGTTCGCGTCCGGGAGATGCTGATTGAGCACGACCCTCACGATGTGGGGAAGCTCCATAAGATGGCGGTTCGCTACGTTTCGGCGGAAGGTCAGGCGAAAGCCATGCGGAAGCTGGTGAACGGATTTCTGACGGAGGATGAAATCCGCCTCTACAAGAGAGCTCGAAATCATCGGACGCTGTCCCGGTCCAAGAATACGGACCCTCGCACCTACAAGGTGGCCACCGGTTTCGAAGCCTTGATCGGATATCTCTTTCTGGCAGAGGAATCGGATCGGCTGGACGAAGTCATCGAGGAAGCCATCCGGATTATTGAAGAGGAGTAACATATGAGCAAAGCGGATCAGCTGTTCGTGACCATGTGTCAGGACATTATCGAGAACGGTTTCAGTACGGAGGGGCAGAAGGTGCGCCCGCACTGGCCGGACGGAACGCCGGCCCACACCATCAAGAATTTCGGTGTGGTGAATCGGTACAACCTGCAGGAAGAATTTCCCGCACTGACCTTGCGCCCGACGGCCATCAAACTGGCCTTCGATGAGCTCCTGTGGATCTGGCAGAAGAAATCCAACAACGTTCACGACCTGAACAGCCATATCTGGGATGAATGGGCGGACGAGAACGGATCCATCGGCAAAGCCTACGGTTACCAGCTGGGAAAGAAGTACGCCTTCAAGCAGGGCGAGATGGATCAGGTGGACAACGTGCTGTGGCAGCTGAAGAACGACCGGTACTCCCGGCGGATTCTGACCAACATGTACAACTTTGACGATCTTTCGGAGATGAACCTGGAGCCTTGCGCGTACAGCGTCACCTTCAACGTCAAAGGGGATACGCTGAACGCCATTCTGAACCAGCGGTCGCAGGACATCCTGACGGCCAATAACTGGAACGTGGTGCAGTACTCCCTGCTCCTGATGATGATGGCCAACGTCAGCGGCCTCAAAGCCGGCGAGCTGGTGCACGTCATTTCCGACGCTCACATCTACGACCGCCATGTGGACATCGTAAAAGAACTGATCGCCCGGCCTCAGTATCCGGCACCGAAGGTGACCCTGAATCCGGAGGTGAAGAACTTCTACGATTATACGGTGGATGATTTGACGGTGGAAAACTACGAACACAATCCTCAGGTGAAGAATATTCCGGTTGCAATTTAACGGAAAACAGTGTAGATTAAACGGTGCGGCAGACTGCCGTATGCTGACCCGGTGAGGAAAGCCTTGCCGGGTTTCTTTTATAAATAGATGAAAACCGAAGAGATTCGGAAGGAGGAAATATGAATCTGATTGTGGCAGTGGACTCGGAATGGGGCATCGGCTGCGGCGGAGAGCTGCTGGCCCACATTCCGGGAGACCTGAAGTACTTTAAGGAGACCACCATGGATAAGGTGGTAGTGATGGGCCGGAAGACCTTGGAAAGCCTGCCGGGAAAGAAAGGACTTCCGAAGCGAGTGAATTTCGTGCTCACCGGAAATCCGGAATTCGAGGCGGAACGGTGCCGGGTGGTTCATTCGGAAGAGGAACTGACCGAGGCGCTGAAGGAATATAAGGCGGAGGATGTTTTTATCATCGGCGGAGAGAGCATTTACCGTCGGTTCTACGAACAGTGTGACAAGCTGTATGTGACGAAGATGCATGCGAACCTGAATGCGGATCGGTTCATGGTGAATCTGGACGAGGATGCCCGGTTCCGGGTGACCTGGGAAAGCGAATTGCAGAATGAAAACGGAATTGAATATCAATTCGTTCTATATGAAAGGAGTTAAGGATGGCCGGAAAGAAGAAAAACGGAAAAAATCGCCGGGATGCTCACGGGGTGTATGAGAGAAGAGAAGCCCGAGGCAAGAGCAGTTACGGCGGAAACCGTTCTAACGAGCGGAGCGACGGAAGCCGGAGAGGCGGCAGAGACGGTGTTCGGGAGAACAATTCCCGTCCGGTATATGATTACGGCGGAGCGGGAAGCCGGCCGAGCAGCCGCCGTGCGCCGCGGACGGAGGGATTCCGGGGCGGAAATTCGGAACGCAAAGGCGTGAGAAACTTTGAACAGGAAGAATCTGCGGAGAACCTGCTGGTGGGAAGAAATCCGGTGATTGAAACTCTGCGGGCGGGTCACGATGTGGAACGCATCTATATGGCGGAAGGCGCCGGCGGATCCATTTCCATCATCCGGGCGCTGGCCAAGGAGCAGGGCGTGTCCATCAGCATGGTGGATCGGTTTAAGCTGGACCACATGGCACCGGGACAGAAGCATCAGGGCGTCATTGCGGAAATTCCGGCATATCACTATTCCAAGATGCAGGACATCTTCGCTCGGGCGGCGGCGATGGATGAGGAGCCGTTCGTCGTAATTTTGGACGAAATCACCGATCCGCACAATGTGGGAGCTATCATCCGGAGCGCAGAGTGCATGGGCGCCCACGGAATCATCATTCCGAACCGGAGAGCCTGCGGCCTCACCAGCACCGTTGCGAAGAGTGCGGCGGGAGCCATCGAGCAGATTCCGGTGGTGCGGGTGACCAACATCGGAAGAACCATCGAGGATCTCCAGGCTAAGGGCATCTGGATTGCGGCCTGCGATATGGATGGAGAAGCCTATTACTCCGCGGCGGGTCTGAACGGAGCCGTGGCCATTGTTATCGGAAACGAAGGCCGTGGAATCGGAAAACTGGTTCGGGAGAAATGTGATTTTGTCGTTTCCATCCCGATGAAGGGTAAAATCAATTCGCTGAATGCATCCAATGCGGCGGCCATCGTGCTGGCGGAAATCCGCAGACGCCGGGAGTGCCGGTAAACTGTTTTTTTCAACAGGAAAAACGAGAAATTTTTAGGGGCAAAAACAGTTTCAAACCCTTGAAACGCAAGGCTTTGAAGGAATTACAAAAAGTAAATTGTCGCACTTTTTTCAACAAGGAAATTCATGTTTCAATTTCAAAACAAAGGTTAACATTCAGACAATCTTCATATAATATTCACTTAAAGAAAGGAAGTTGTCTCGGACAACGAAAGTGAGGTTTGTGATGAATAAGAAACAGTGGATTTCCGGCGGAATGTTGGCGGCAATGGCAATGATGATTCTTAGCGTGATTTTCGTCGTGCTGGTGTGCCGGGAGGCAATTATTACTCAGACGGTTGTTTCCGTAGTGTGCTTCGTGCTGGCGGCGATGGGGATGAGCCGCGTGAAAGTGCATATCGGTAGATAGGAAGGTACTTCAAAGCCGGCCTTTGCCGGACGATTCCGGAAAAAGTGAATAAAATGAGTAAAGAAGCAAAAATATTTACAAAATCCCTTGACATTGACGAGGTATCAGAGTAATATTATTGAGCGACTTTATGAAATAACAAACAGAGCAGTGAGATACCTGCTCTGATTTTGGAGTGAATAAGGATTTTTGCAAGATAATGGCAGTATAAGGAGGAAACTACTGTGAGAAACAAAATCATCCTGGCATGCACCGAGTGCAAGCAGAGAAACTACAACACCATGAAGAACAAGAAGAACAATCCGGACAGAATTGAACTGAGAAAGTATTGCAAGTTCTGCGGAAAAGAGACTCTTCACAAGGAGACGAAGTAATTACTGCATTGTAAACAACGGAGTGCAATCATGGTTAATGAGAAAGAAACTGGGAAGAAGAGCCGCGGCGAGAAGCGCGGAATCCTGGGATATCTTGCCGGCGTAAAAGAAGAGTTCGGCAAGGTGGTATGGCCGACGAAGAACGAGCTGGGCAGCAGTACACTGGTTGTATTTGCAGTGTGCGCATTCTTTGCTCTGGGCTTCTGGCTGGTGGATACCGGATTCCTTGCGTTGCTGCGTAAAGTGCTTGGAATTACACTTTCCTAGTATATAGGAGCAATTGAATATGGCGGACATGACAGAGAATTTGAATGCGAACAGCACTTCCGTGTCGCCGCTGGAAGGCGAAGGACTTCGTGGTGACGGTACCTCGAAGTGGTATGTGGTGCATACGTATTCTGGCTATGAGAACAAGGTAAAGAGCAACATCGAGAAGATGGTGGAATATCGTGGCATGCAGGACCTGATTGAAGAAGTCGTAATCCCAACCGAAGAGATTATGGAGCTCAAGAACGGTCAGCGGAAAATCAAAACCCGCAAGCTGTATCCGGGATATGTCGTTATCAAGATGATTGTAAATAATGAAACCTGGTACCTGGTTCGCAACACAGAGGGTGTTACGGGCTTTGTTGGACACGGTTCGGATCCGATTCCTTTGAGCAAGGAAGAAGTGGTACGAATGGGTGTCGAAAAAATGCGAATCGACCTGGACGTTGAAGTCGGCGATACAATCCGCGTTATCGGGGGTCCTTTTGAAGGACAACTGGGCATCGTAGAAGAGATCAGCCCAGAAAAGCAGATTGTAAAAGCCAGAGTTTCGATGTTCGGTAGAGATACTCCTGTGGAACTTGAATTTTCGCAGGTTGGAAAAATTCAATAACTAATTGAAGAAAGGAGAAGACGATGGCAAAGAAAATTGATGGCTACATCAAATTACAGATTCCTGCCGGGGGAGCAACTCCTGCACCACCTGTTGGTCCTGCACTGGGTCAGAAGAGCGTGAACATCATGGACTTCTGTAAGCAGTTCAATGCAAGAACAGCAGATCAGAGCGGAATGGTTATTCCGGTTGTTATCACTGTTTATGCAGACAGAAGCTTCAGCTTCGTGTGCAAGACACCGCCAGCAGCAGTTCTGCTGAAGAAGGCTGCAGGAATCGAGAGTGCATCCGGAGAACCGAACAAGCGCAAGGTCGCTACCATTACTCTGGAGCAGGCTCAGGAAATCGCTAAGACTAAGATGCCGGATCTGAATGCAGCATCCCTTGAAGCCGCAACGGACATGATTAAGGGAACCGCAAGAAGCATGGGCATCATCGTAGAAGGCTAAGACAGTGGGAGGCGGAAGCCGTTAGTACCACAAGGAGGAAAAAATGCCAAAGAGAAGCAGAAGATACAGCGAAGCTGCGAAAGACTTCGATAAGACTCAGACTTACGAAGTAGCAGAAGCTGTAAAACACGTAAAGGAACTTGCAACTGCAAAGTTCGATGAGACCATCGAAATGCACATCCGTCTCGGCGTAGATGGAAGACACGCAGATCAGCAGGTAAGAGGAGCTACTGTACTGCCGCACGGAACCGGTAAATCCAAGAAGGTTCTGGTTTTCGCAAAGGGCGCAAAGGCAGAAGAGGCAGAGGCAGCCGGTGCGGATTATGTCGGTGCTGAAGATATGGCACAGAAGATCCAGCAGGAAAACTGGTTCGACTTCGATGCAGTAGTAGCAACCCCGGATATGATGGGCGTTGTAGGTCGTCTGGGTAGAGTTCTGGGACCGAAGGGCTTGATGCCAAACCCGAAGTCCGGCACCGTAACCATGGACGTAACAAAAGCACTGGAAGAGATTAAAGCCGGTAAGGTGGAATATCGTCTGGACAAGGCAAACATCATCCACGTAATCATCGGAAAGAAATCTTTCACCGACGAGCAGCTGGCAGAGAATGCAAACGCACTGCTGAACGCAATTGCGAAGGCAAAGCCATCCGCAGCAAAGGGTCAGTACTTCAAGAGCGTAACCATCGCTTCCACAATGAGCCCTGGCGTTAAAGTGAACAACGCATCCTTAGGCTAAATCGTTATCTTTTAAAAATCGAATATCAACCGTAGACAGCGGGTGCGAAAGCTTAATTTCCCGCCGAGGTACAATATAAATTGAACCCCGCTGTCTCCATAGCGGGGTATTTTGTACCGTGTGTGACATTCGGAACAAAACTATGACCGCCCGGCGGTCAGGAAAGGAGAACAAATGTCTGTAGAAGCAAAAAAAGCAAAACAGGTAGTAATTGACGAAATCAAAGAACGTTTTGAACAGGCTCAGTCTGTTGTTGTTGTAGATTATCTCGGTCTGACTGTAGCAGAAGCGGATGAGATGAGAAAGAACCTCAGAGAAGGCGGCGTTGGCTTCACCGTATACAAGAACACTCTTGTAAAGCGTGCCATCGAAGGAACTCCGTACGAAGCTCTGGGCGAAGCCCTGAAGGGTTCCAGCGCATTCGCATTCAGCAACGAAGACGCAACTGCAGGTGCAAGAATCCTGAACAAGTCCATCAAGCAGTACAAGAAGATGGCGTTCAAGGGCGCTGTAGTAGAAGGTCAGGTATATGACGCAAAGCAGGTAGAAGAGCTGGCTGAAATTCCGTCCAGAGAAGAGCTCATCGCTCGTTTCATGGGAAGCATCCAGTCCCCTCTGTCTCAGCTTGTTAGAACCTTCAAGGCAATTGCTGACAAGGACGACGAGGAAGCTGCAGAAGCTTAATCGAAATCATAATTTTATAAAGCGGGCCATTGCGGCCTAACCAACACTCATAAAAATCAGAAAAGGAGAACTTATAATGGATAAGGATCAGATCATCGAGGCTCTGAAGGGAATGAGCATTCTCGAAATCAACGAACTCGTTAAGGCTTGTGAAGAAGAATTCGGCGTATCCGCTGCTGCTGCTGTTGTAGCTGCTCCGGGAGCTGCAGGCGGCGCTGCTGCTGAAGAAGAACAGACTGAATTCACTGTTGTTCTGAAGGAAGTTGGCGACAACAAGATCAAGGTTATCAAGGCTGTAAGAGAAGCTACCGGTCTTGGCCTGAAGGAAGCAAAGGCTCTGGTTGACGGTGCTCCGGCTAACGTTAAGGAAAACGTTGAGAAGGCTGAAGCAGACGCACTCAAGGCTGCTCTGGAAGAAGTTGGCGCAGTAGTTGAGCTGAAGTAGTTCAGATACGAAGTCAGAAATTGGGCCCTGATTGTCTCAGGGCCCATATTGTTGTTTGCACATATCCATCTCGCCTGGGGGTATTGAGACCCGAAGTGAGCGAGAAAAAAATCACTGAAAACACTCAAAATTCACACAAGTTCTATGCAATTGTGCCATATACTTGTTAGTTGCTATAGAATCGATTTTTTCTTGAACAATAAGGAGTGATAACATGCCAAGACCTGTAAAAGTTGGTAGGAAAGAACGCATGACCTTTGCCAAGATCAATGAAGTTTGCGAGATGCCGAACCTCATTGACGTGCAGACACAGTCCTATAAATGGTTTGTGGAAGAAGGTCTGTCAGAGGTTCTGGAGGACGTTTCCCCAATCCGGGATACAACGAATACCCTCAGTCTCGAGTTCGCCGACTACCATTTTTCCGAAGAAACCAAATATAGTCAGGAAGAATGTAAAGAACGGGAGACCACGTATGCAACATCTCTTACGGTAAAGGTACGGCTGATTAACCGCGAGACCGGCGAGATTAAAGAGCAGGATGTCTTCATGGGCGAGTTTCCTCTGATGACAGAAAAGGGCACATTCATCTACAACGGTGCAGAGAGAGCCATTGTCACACAGCTGGTTCGTTCTCCGGGACCGTATTTTGAAGTATTAGTGGACAAGTCCAATCAGAATCTGTTCTCTTCTACGATTATTCCGAACCGTGGTGCATGGTTGGAATATGAAACGGATTCTGCTGGCATCATATATGTAAGAGTAGACCGAACAAGAAAATTACCGATTACCGCCTTCCTGAGAGCATTGGGTCTGGATTCCAACCAGGACATTCTGGACACCTTTGGCGATGACGACAGACTGATTCGTACGCTGGAAAAGGATAATACCAAGAACAGCGATGAAGGCGTAAAGGAAATATATAGAAGATTAAGACCGGGAGATCCGCCAACCGTTGAGAATGCGCGTTCCATGCTGAACTCTCTTCTCTTCGATGCGAGACGCTACGACCTGGCAAAAGTCGGAAGATATAAATACAATAAGAAGCTGGGAATTCACAACAGACTGGTGAACGCCTATGCGGCAGAAGATATTATCGATCCGAACACCGGAGAAATCCTGGTGGAAAAGGATGGATTCATTTCCCGTGCAAAGGCATATGAAATCGAGAATGCCGGTGTACTGAGCGCACTGATCCGGAGCAAGAACGAAAACGATGATTCCGTCGCTAAAGTTATCGGAAACCAGTTCGTGGATCCGACCGGATACGTGGACATCGACCTGGCACCGTACAAGCTGTCCGAGCTGGTATACTATCCGGTGCTGAAGGATATCATCGACAATGCGGAGACCGAGGATGATTTGAAGGCGGCAATTGCCAGCCGGAAGCACGAACTTTCTCCGAAGCACATCATCCTTGCGGACATCATCGCATCCGTCAGCTACCTGTTAAACCTGAACTGCGGACTGGGTGAAGTGGACGATATCGACCACCTGGGCAATCGTCGTCTGAAGACCGTGGGTGAATTGCTGCAGAACCAGTTCCGTATCGGATTCTCCAGAATGGAACGTTCTGTGCGGGAACGCATGACCAACGAAAATGCGACACCGCAGCAGCTGATTAACATCCGCCCGGTAACCGCAGCGGTAAGAGAGTTCTTCGGAAGCTCTCAGCTGTCTCAGTTCATGGACCAGAACAACCCGCTGGCAGAGCTGACTCATAAGAGAAGACTTTCCGCACTGGGACCGGGTGGTCTGTCCAGAGAAAGAGCCGGAATGGAAGTTCGAGACGTACACTATTCTCACTACGGAAGAATGTGCCCAATCGAGACTCCGGAAGGTCCGAACATCGGACTGATCGGTTCCCTGACAACTTATGCAATCATTAACGAATATGGTTTTATCGAAACACCGTATCGTAAGGTAGATAAAGAAACCGGCATCGTTACCAAGACGGTGGAATACCTGTCTGCAGACGATGAGGAACTGATGGTTGTGGCTCAGGCCAACGAACCGTTGGATGAAGACGGAAGATTCCTGAACAAGAAGGTTGCCGTTCGAGGCGTCAAGGGTGAAGTAACCATGGCGATGCGGGGTGAAGTGGACTACATGGACGTATCTCCGAAGCAGGTAGTGTCCGTATCCACCGCGATGATTCCGTTCCTGGAAAACGACGATGCGAACCGTGCCCTGATGGGTTGTAACATGCAGCGTCAGGCAGTTCCGCTGCTGGTGACTCAGGCTCCGTACGTCGGAACCGGTATCGAGTACAAAGCCGCTTGCGACTCCGGCGCAGTTGTTCTGGCTAAAAACACCGGAACGGTTGAATTCGTGGATGCGAAGACCATCCGGATTCGCCGCGACGAGGACAACGGCGTAGACAACTACAAGCTGCTGAAGTTCAAGCGTTCCAACCAGGGTACCTGCATTAATCAGAGACCGATTGTTTCCTTTGGAGAACACATCGAAGCCGGCGAGGTCATTGCCGACGGTCCATCCACCAATCTGGGTGAGATTTCTCTGGGCAAGAACCTGCTGATTGGGTACATGACCTGGGAAGGCTACAACTACGAGGATGCGATCATCCTGAACGAGCGCCTGCTCATGGATGACGTGCTCACCTCGATCCATATTGAGAAATACGAGTGCGAAGCGAGAGAGACCAAGCTGGGTGCCGAAGAGATTACCCGGGATATCCCGAACGTCAGCGAAGATATGCTGAAGGAACTGGATGAAGAAGGTATCATTCGCGTAGGTGCCAGCGTTAAATCCTCCGACATTCTGGTCGGAAAGCTGACGCCGAAGAGCGAAACCGATCTCACCGCAGAAGTTCGGATGCTCCGTGCTATTTTTGGAGAGAAATCCAAGGAAGTAAGAGATACATCGCTGAGAGTTCCTCACGGTGAAGCCGGTATCGTCGTAGACGTTCAGGTGTTCAGCAGAGAGAACGGAGACAGCGAGCTGCCGCCGGGTGTAAACAAGGTGGTACGTGTCTACATTGCGACAAAAAGAAAGATTAACGTGGGCGATAAGATGTCCGGACGTCACGGTAACAAGGGTGTCATCTCCCGGATTTTGCCGGAAGAGGATATGCCGTTCAAGGATGACGGCGAGACCTTGCAGGTCATGCTGAATCCGTTGGGCGTACCTTCCCGAATGAACGTCGGACAGGTGTTGGAAGTTCATCTGGGACTGGCTGCAAAGACCAAGGGCTGGTATATCGCGACACCGGTATTCGACGGTGCACACGAGAGCGATGTCGTTCAGCTGCTGGACGAATGCGGATATTCCAAGACCGGTAAGCTGCCGCTGAGAGACGGACGTACCGGTGAATACTTCGACCACAACGTAACGGTGGGCTACATGTACATGCTGAAGCTGCACCATCTGGTAGATGATAAGATCCATGCAAGAAGTACGGGCCCGTACTCTCTGGTAACACAGCAGCCGTTGGGCGGAAAAGCTCAGTTCGGCGGACAGCGTTTCGGAGAGATGGAAGTATGGGCACTGGAAGCATACGGTGCCGCTTACACACTGCAGGAAATCCTCACCGTGAAATCCGATGATATCATCGGTCGTGTAAAGACCTACGAAGCAATCGTCAAGGGCGAGAACATTCCGGAACCGGGAATTCCGGAATCCTTCAAGGTACTGATTAAGGAGCTCCAGGCTCTGGCACTGGATGTTCGCGCGATGACCGGTGACAATCAGGAAATCAAGCTGAAGAATACATCGGAATATGACGATCCGGCAACGGTAGACAGCATGCTGAAACAGGCAGACCGGAAGTCGGAAGCGGAACACGAACGGGAAGAGCGCAAGCGGGAAAGAATGAGAATGGAAGAGGAATCGGACGACGCATTCGGCCTGCAGGACCCGGACGATGAAGAGCTGGATGATGATGCTTTTGCGGCAGAAGCGGAAGCACAGGCAGCTGCCGGAATCGAGGCAGAGGCAGACGATGCGTTCGAGGATGACGATGACATGTCGGATAACAGCGACATCAACAGTCTTCTCGGTAACGATGACGAGGCCGGTTACGAAATTTAAGAGGTAAGGGAGGAAATATGAATAACGAGAATAATTACGAACTTAGAAATTTTGAATCCCTGCAGATCAAACTGGCATCCACAGAGAAAATGAAGGAATGGTCTTACGGCGAGGTTACCAAGCCGGAGACCATCAACTACAGAACCCTGAAGCCGGAAAGAGACGGACTGTTCTGCGAAAGAATTTTTGGACCGACCAAGGACTGGACCTGCAGTTGCGGTAAGTTCAACAAAATCCGTTTCAAAGGACAGATCTGTCCGAGCTGCGGCGTTGAGGTTACCAAATCCAAGGTTCGTAGAGAGAGAATGGGACATATCGAGCTGGTTGCACCGGTGTCCCACATCTGGTACTTCAAGGGAATCCCGTCCAGAATCGGTCTGGTTCTGGATATTACCCCGAAGAATCTGGAGAGAGTGCTCTACTTTGCTTCCTACATCGTAACGGATCCGGGAGATACTCCGTTTGAATACAAGCAGATTATCGAGGAAACCCAGTACAATGAGGCAAGAGAAATCTACGGCAAGAACTTCAAGGCGGCAATGGGTGCGGAAGCAATCAAGCAGCTGCTGATGGATATCGACGTAGACGAGCTGGCCGAAGAACTTCGGGAACAGCTCACAAAGGCGTCCGGTCAGAAGCGGATTCGTCTGGTAAAAAGACTGGAAGTCATCGAGGCCTTCAAGCAGTCCGGCAATAGACCGGAGTGGATGATTCTGGACGTTGTTCCGGTAATTCCGCCGGATCTCCGTCCGATGGTACAGCTGGAAGGCGGACGTTTTGCAACTTCCGACCTGAACGATCTGTACCGCCGGGTAATCAACAGAAACAACAGACTGAAGAAGCTGTTGGAGCTGGGTGCCCCGGACATTATCGTTCGAAACGAGAAGAGAATGCTGCAGGAATCTGTAGACTCTCTGATTGACAACGGCAGAAGAGGCCGACCGGTAACAGGCGTTGCCGGAAGAGCCCTGAAATCTCTGTCGGATATGCTCAAGGGTAAGCAGGGACGTTTCCGTCAGAACCTGCTGGGTAAGCGTGTTGACTACTCCGGCCGTTCCGTAATCGTTGTCGGCCCTGGACTGAAGTTCTATCAGTGCGGTCTGCCAAAGACCATGGCACTGGAACTGTTCAAGCCGTTCATCATGAAGGAACTGGTAGCGCAGGAGAAGGCACACAACATCAAGAGCGCAAAGACCATGGTAGAGAAGATGAAGCCGGAAGTCTGGGATGTCCTGGACTACGTCATTAAGGATCATCCGGTTCTTCTGAACCGTGCCCCGACACTGCACAGACTGGGAATTCAGGCATTCGAGCCGGTACTGGTAGAAGGTAAGGCAATCAAGCTGCACCCGCTGGTTTGTACCGCGTTCAACGCCGACTTCGACGGAGACCAGATGGCGGTTCACGTACCGCTGTCCGTAGAGGCTCAGGCAGAAGCCAGATTCCTGATGCTGTCCGTGAACAACATCCTGGCACCAAAGGACGGTTCTCCGATTACCATCCCGACTCAGGATATGATTCTGGGAAGTTACTACCTGACTCACCCGGGTACCGAAGAGAGAAACCTGGACAACGAAAAGGGCGACGGCAAGTGCTTTACGGATATGGACGAGATGATGATGGCGTACCAAAACGGCACCATCGGCATTCACGCGAAGGTCAAGGTACGGATGAAGGCATATCCGGAAGATCCGGGCAAGCTGGTAGAATCCACTGTCGGCCGATTCATCTTCAACCAGGGATTGCCGCAGGATATGGGCTTTGTCGATCGTGAGAAGGATCCGTATTCGCTGGAAGTAGACTTCCTGTGCGGAAAGAAGCAGCTGGGTACCATTATCGACAAGTGCTTCAAGAAGCACGGAAATACAGAAACCGTTCTGATGCTGGACTACGTGAAGAGCATTGGCTATCACTATTCCACCATCGGTGCAGTAACCATCTCCATCTCCGACATGGAAATTCCGGAAGAGAAGGCAGAAATCGTTGCTGCGGCAGAGCGTGACGTAGATAAATTCGAAACTTATTACAGACGTGGACTGATGTCCGACCGCGAGAGATATGACCGCGTTATCGGTGTATGGAGAGAAGCGACCGGAAAGGTAGCGGACGCCCTGATGGAATCCCTGGGATCCTTGAACAACCTGTTCATCATGGCCAACTCCGGAGCCAGAGGTAACAAGAGTCAGATCAGTCAGGTCGGCGGAATGCGTGGACTGATGGCCAACGCTGCCGGACATACGGTAGAGATTCCAATCAAGTCCAACTTCCGTGAAGGTCTGTCCATACTGGAGTACTTCATTTCATCCAACGGTGCTCGTAAGGGTCTGACGGATACCGCACTGCGTACGGCCGATTCCGGATATCTGACCCGTCGTCTGGTAGATATTTCCCACAGCGTTATCGTAAACGACTGGGATTGCGGTTCTACCGAAGGCGTGGAGGTTCAGGCATTCAAGGATGGCAAGGACGTCATCGAGCCGCTGAATCAGCGTATCGCAGGACGTTTCGCGGCGGAGGATATCGTAGATCCGACTACGGGTGAAGTTCTGGTAAAAACAAACGACGAGATTTCCGACGCGATGGCCGAGCACATCGAGGCAATCGGCATCGAAACCGTCAAGATTCGTTCCGTAATGACCTGCCGTGCGGAGAGAGGTGTCTGCGTAAAATGCTACGGCAGAAACCTGGCAACGGGAACTCAGGTACTTCCGGGCGAAGCGGTTGGTATCATCGCCGCACAGTCCATCGGAGAACCGGGTACTCAGCTGACCATGAGAACGTTCCATACCGGTGGTGTCGCAGGAAGCGATATCACACAGGGTCTTCCGAGAGTCGAGGAGCTGTTCGAAGCCAGAAAGCCAAAGGGTCTTGCAGAAATCTGCGAGGCAGACGGCGTGGTGGAGAGCATTGCGCTCCGAGACGACAACAAGACCGAGGTTATCGTTCGCGAGGAAGGCGGAAATCGGGAATACATCATCCCGTACGGTGCACGTCTGCTGGTTAGCGAGGGCGATGAAGTCCATGCCGGCCACCAGCTCACCAAAGGACCGCTGGATCCGAAGGATATCATGAGAATTCTGGGTGTATCCGGAGTATACGAATATCTCCTGTCCGAAGTACAGAGAGTATACAGACAGCAGGGTGTAGATATCAACGATAAGCACATCGAAGTTATCGTAAGCCAGATGCTGTCCAAGTACAAGATTGAGAAGTCCGGTGACACCGACCTGCTGCCGGGCGGAATGTACAGCCGCTTCGAACTGGAGAAGGCCAACGAAGCTGCGGCAGAGAAAGACGGAGAGCCGGCAACGGCAGAACGTCAGCTGCTGGGTATCACCAAGGCAGCGCTGGCAACCAACTCCTTCCTGTCGGCAGCATCCTTCCAGGAGACCACGCGTGTCCTGACCGATGCAGCGGTAAAGGGAAAGACCGACCACCTGAGAGGTCTGAAGGAGAACGTTATGATCGGAAAGCTCATCCCGGCAGGTACCGGTATGAAGCAGTATCGTAACATCGAGGTAGACTACGGAGAAAACGAACCTTTAATGAGAAGCTCCTACGAAGAAAATGAAGAGGGGAATGCTTCCGAAGCCGTTTCCGACAGAAACGCGAAGATGGAAGGTTTGAACGAAGATCTGGAAAGTCTCGCAAATTAATAATTTAGCATTGACAAAATATCAGTATTGCTGATATAATCATCAATGTTCGTTATCACTGAAAAGACCTGGCGCACCAGGTCTTTTCAGTTTGATTTACGATAAATGCTGCAGCCTATCGCTGCGGTGGCATAAATTCTAGAGGAAAGGAGACAATAATGCCTACTATTAACCAATTAGTTCGTCAGGGTAGAACCAGCTCGGTAAAGAAGTCTAATGCACCTGCGCTCGGTAAGAACATGAACACACTGAAGAAGAGTCTTACCAACGTTAACTCACCACAGAAGAGAGGCGTGTGCGTAGCGGTTAAGACTGTTACTCCTAAGAAGCCAAATTCAGCTCTGAGAAAAGTTGCAAGAGTTCGTTTGACTAACGGAATCGAAGTTACCGCTTACATTCCGGGTATCGGCCACAATCTGCAGGAGCACTCCGTTGTTCTGATCAGAGGCGGAAGAGTTAAGGACCTCCCGGGTGTTAGATATCACATCGTAAGAGGTACCCTGGATACCGCTGGCGTATCCGACCGTGGTCAGGCGCGTTCCAAGTACGGAGCAAAGAGACCTAAGAAGAAGTAGTTGATTCGGGATATTGTCTTAATATTGTAATATATTAAGGCGCCGCGGCCGGCGTTAGAAGTTCGGTCGAGTACCCCGTGGTAACAAGGAGGGAAGAGAAGTGCCAAGAAAAGGTAACACACCAAAGAGAGATGTACTTCCAGATCCAGTATACGGTAGTGTCGTAGTTGCAAAGCTCATCAACAGCATCATGCTGGACGGTAAGAAGGGCGTTGCTCAGAGCATCGTATATGATGCTTTCGATCAGATTCAGGAAGCTACCGGCAATGAACCACTGGAAGTATTTGAAGAGGCAATGAACAACATCATGCCGAAACTGGAAGTTAAAGCAAGAAGAATCGGTGGTGCGAACTACCAGGTTCCGATTGAAGTAAGACCGGAAAGACGTCAGACTCTGGCTCTGCGTTGGCTCACTCTGTACACAAGAAACAGAGGCGAGAAGACCATGGCAGAGAGACTGGCAAAAGAGCTCATCGATGCGTCCAACAATACAGGTGCGTCTGTAAAGAAGAAGGAAGATACGCATAAGATGGCTGAGGCAAACAAGGCGTTTGCACACTTCAGATGGTAATCTGAAAAAGACAGAAAGAGAAAACGAGTATTATAGAGAGGAGATAGAATGCCAAGAGAATTTTCTTTGGAAAAAACAAGAAACGTTGGTATCATGGCTCATATCGATGCCGGTAAGACCACAACAACAGAACGTATTCTGTTTTACACAGGAAAAACGCACAAGATCGGTGAAACACACGATGGTGCAGCTACCATGGACTACATGGCCCAGGAGCAGGAACGTGGTATTACCATCACCTCTGCGGCTACTACCGCTCAGTGGAAAGACACTCGTATCAATATTATCGACACCCCGGGACACGTGGACTTTACCGTTGAGGTAGAGAGATCTCTTCGTGTACTGGACGGTGCGGTAATGGTACTCAGTGCGAAAGAGGGTGTAGAGCCTCAGTCAGAAACAGTTTGGAGACAGGCTGAGAAGTACAACGTACCGAGAATGATCTTCGTTAACAAGATGGACGTTCTGGGTGCGGATTTCTTCCACGTTCTCGACACAATTCATGATAGATTAAGAGCGAATGCCGTTCCGGTTCAGATGCCAATCGGTGCAGAGAACCAGTTCGTAGGTATCATCGACCTGATCACCATGAAGGCAGAGGTATATGACAAGGACGTTCTTGGAACTGAATTTGATATCGTAGATATTCCGGAAGACATGCTGGAAGAGGCTCAGGTATGGCACGATAAGCTGGTTGAGTCTGTTGCGGAGTGCGACGAGGAACTCATGATGAAGTATCTTGAGGGTGAAGAAATCACCATCGACGAGATCAAAACCACAATCCGTAAGGAAACACTGAAGGGCGAGATGTTCCCGATGTTCTGCGGATCCGCATACAAGAACAAGGGTGTTCAGATGATGCTGGACGGTATTGTAGATTACATGCCATCCCCACTGGACATTCCGGCTATCAAGGGTATTGACCCGGATACCGGAGAAGAAGATGAAAGACACTCCAGCGATAAGGCTCCATTTGCCGCACTTGCATTCAAGATTGTTGCTGACCCGTTTGTTGGTAAGCTGGCATTCTTCCGTGTATATTCCGGAACGCTGAAGGCAGGTTCCTACGTATATAACGCAACCAAGGGCAAGAAGGAGAGAATCGGCCGTATCATGCAGATGCATGCGAACCACAGACAGGAAATCGAGATGGTATACTCCGGTGACCTGGCTGCCGCTGTTGGTCTGAAGCAGACCACCACCGGTGACACGCTGTGTGATGAGGATCATCCGATCATTCTGGAATCCATGGAATTCCCGGATCCGGTAATCGAGATCGCTATTGAGCCGAAGACCAAGGCAGGTCAGGAAAAGATGGGTATCGCGCTGGCAAAGCTGGCAGAAGAAGACCCAACCTTCAAGACCTACACCAACGCCGATACCGGTCAGACCATCATCGCCGGAATGGGTGAGCTTCACCTGGAAATCATCGTTGACAGACTGCTGAGAGAGTTCAAGGTAGAAGCAAACGTTGGTAAGCCTCAGGTATCCTACAAGGAGACCATCACCAAGGAAGTGGACGAGGATTACAAGCACAAGAAACAGACCGGTGGTTCCGGACAGTACGGACACGTTCGTTTCAAGATGTATCCGAGAGAAGCCGGTTCCGGATTCGAGTTCAAGAACTCCATCGTGGGTGGTGCGATTCCGAAGGAATACATCCCGAAGATCGAGGAAGGATTCGTCAGTGCAATGGAAACCGGTCCGGTTGCAGGCTATCAGATGGTAGACATCGGTATCGAGCTGTATGACGGTTCTTACCACGAAGTCGACTCTTCCGAGATGGCCTTCAAGATTGCAGCAACCATGGGATTCAAGGATGCCTGCAAGAAGGCAGCACCGGTTCTTCTGGAGCCGATCTTCAAGGTTGAGGTAACCGTTCCGGAGAATAACATGGGTGACATCATCGGTGATATCAGTTCCAGAAGGGGAAGAATCGAAGGATCTGACATCAGAGGCGGTGCCGCAATCGTACGTGGATTCGTTCCGCTGTCCGAGATGTTCGGTTACGCTACTGACCTGCGTTCCAAGACACAGGGAAGAGGTACCTATGTAATGCAGTTCGACCATTTCGACAAGCTCCCGGAGAGCCTGCTGGAAAAGGTAACGAAGTAGTATAAAAAAATTATTTTTACCATATTAGGAGGAAAGATATGGCTAAGCAGAAATATGAGAGAACCAAACCGCATATTAATATCGGTACAATTGGCCACGTTGACCACGGTAAGACCACTCTGACTGCAGCAATCACAAAGACACTGCACGCAAGATACGGTCTGGGTGCTGACGTAGCATTCGACGAAATCGATAAGGCGCCGGAAGAAAAGGCAAGAGGAATCACGATTTCTTCCGCACACGTAGAGTACGAGA
>JAERMT010000096.1_pt1 | contig 53649 bp, 62 predicted proteins | sample 9267081 | NCBI WGS metagenome assembly JAERMT01 (sample SAMN17071939, study PRJNA684904) | human gut metagenome | isolation source: diarrhea sample from child under the age of five | host: Homo sapiens | place: South Africa: Mafikeng, Mafikeng Provincial Hospital | collected 2019-09
GAACGGCACGCTCCGTGGTGTGAGAGGGAGGAGAAATTCCTCCCTACTCGATTAAGAAGATTTTTAGTATTTCCATCAATAAAACCCAAAATATGGGCAAGTTTTTACTTGCTTGTTTTTCTATTTATAATAATTCCTCAGTAACATTGAATATATAAGGGACATTCCTGTACATATCTTCAAAGTCAAATCCATAGCCAACTACGAACTTATCCTCTATAGTAAAACCAATATAATCAGGTACAAATTCTACCTGCCTCCTACTAGGCTTGTCTAAAAGAACACATGTCTTAAGACTTTTAGGATTTTTTCTTGCTATATGTTTGTAAACAAAGTCCATTGTATTGGCTGTATCAGCTATGTCATCAAGAAGAATGACATCATACTGGCTTAGATCGTCTATTGTAATATCAGCCTGGACCTTGACCTTTCCACTGGAGTCAGTGGAGTCACCGTAGCTTGATGTAGTCATAAAGTTGATTTTTAGCCTAGGTATGTCTATTGTCCTAACCAGGTCTGCACAAAAAATAAAGCTACCCTTTAGTAGGGATATTACCAAGAGATTCTTGTCCTGGTAATCATTTTTAATTTGACTTCCGAGCTCTTTTATTCTAGTCTGTAAGGCTTCTTGGTCATACATAATTTCCCATTTTCTTTCTTCTATGTTCATTGTAACCTCCATATATTAGTTTTCATGCTTAATTAGTATAATATTCATTATATCATATTTTTATTTATCAGAATATACGACATAAAAAATAAAATGCCTATTGACACATATATTCAAATATTGTAATATATGAATATACAGAAAGTTATATATAAGGAGGTGGGTATATGGAAGAACTAAATGTAAATGCCCAGGCCCTAGTTGAGTATGCTAATGTTTTAAAGGCTATATCTCATCCGGCCAGACTATGTATAGTCAAGGGCTTGGTCAAGGAAGGACCTAGTAATGTATCTAACATGCATGTCTGTCTAGAACTTGCCCAGTCCACGGTATCCCAGCACCTGTCAAGGCTAAAGTCAGCAGGTATTATTAAGGGAGAGAGAAATGGGACGGAGATTATCTATTCCATAGACAATGATTTTGTAGCTGAAATAGTGAAAAATATGAATGACTAAAATAGGTTTGAATTATTAATTTATAAAATCAAATTAATTTATGAAAATCAAGTATACGAAATTAAAGAATAAGAATTAATTTGTGAAATTTTAAGTATCAACTTATAAAATTGAGAGGAGAAAATTATGAAAAAAATACTGATTGTAGGTGGGGTTGCAGGTGGTGCAACAGTAGCGGCTAGATTGAGAAGATTAGATGAAACAGCTAATATAATAATATTTGAGAGAGGCGAGTATATCTCATTTGCCAACTGTGGTCTACCATACTATATAGGCCAGGTTATAACAGAAAGAGAAGCCCTATTAGTTCAAACTGTTGAAGGTATGAGCGCTAGATTTAATCTAGATATTAGAAACTTTAGTGAAGTAACTGCTGTAGATCCTGACAAGATGGAAGTTACAGTAAAAAATCTTCAAACAGGCCAGGAATACACTGAATCATATGATGAATTAATCTTGTCACCAGGTGCTAACCCAGTTAAGCCTCCAATTCCAGGACTGGCTGATGCTGACAATGTATTTACTCTTAGAAATATACCGGACACAGATGCTATCAAGGCTTATGTAGATGAAAAAGAACCTAAGGAAGCAGTAGTAATCGGTGGAGGTTTCATAGGTATAGAAATGGCTGAAAACCTAGTTGAAAGAGGTGTTAAGGTACACTTGGTAGAAATGCTAGACCAGGTAATGGCACCATTTGACTTTGAGATGGCCCAGATCCTACATGCCCACATGATAGACCACGGAGTTGACCTGGTATTGGGTGATGGAGTAGATTCATTTAAGGATAATGGAAGAACAATTGTATTGAAGAGTGGTAGGGAAATACACACAGATATAACTATCCTATCAATAGGTGTTAAGCCTGAAAATGCACTAGCAGTGTCTGCAGGTCTAGAAATGGGACCTAGGGGTCATATAAAAGTCAATGACAAGTTAGAAACTTCTAAGCCTCATATATATGCCCTTGGTGATGCTATTGAAACACAGGATAGGGTATATGGCCAGCCAGCCAGCATAGCCCTAGCATCTCCTGCAAATAGACAGGCCAGGATACTTGCCGATAGACTAAACGGTATAGATGTAAGATATAAGGGTGCCTTGGGAACATCTGTAGCAAAGGTATTCGATATGACGGCATCATCAACTGGTAAGAATGAAAAGAGCTTAAAGCAGATGGGTATTGACAATTACAAGGTAGTTCACCTTCACCCGTTGTCAAATGCTGGTTACTATCCAACAGCTATGCCTCTTGACTTCAAGTTAATATTTGAAGTACCAAGTGGTAAGATATTAGGTGCCCAGGCAGTTGGTTTTGCAGGAGTTGAAAAGAGGATAGACGTAATAGCTACAGCAATAGCAGGTGGTCTTACAGTAAGAGACCTGGAAGATGTAGAATTAGCCTACGCTCCACCATTCTCATCAGCTAAGGACCCGGTAAATATGGCAGGTTATGTGGCTACTAATATAATAGATGGCCTAGTAGAGACTGTTACGGTTGACAAGATAGATGATTTGGTTGCCCAGGGAGCCTTCCTAATAGATGTTAGGACACCAGAAGAGTATGAACTTGGTTCTATAGAAGGATCGGTAAATATACCTCTAGATGAATTGAGGGATAGGTTAGATGAAATACCTAAAGACAAGGACCTATATGTAACTTGCCAAGTTGGTCTAAGGGGTTACCTAGCTGCTAGGATTCTTACTCAAAAGGGATTCAAGCCAATCAACCTTGATGGTGGTGTCAGCTCATATGACCAGTTAAAGTTAAATGTAAATAAGGAATCAAATTCTGATAACCTAGGTGGTTTAGGTATTGCTTGTACAGATAACTCAGATGTTATAAAAAAAAACTAGATAATGAAGAGTCTTCACCAGACGATACCTATACGGGTAAACTTATACGAATAGATGCAAGAGGACTTCAGTGCCCAGGCCCTATAGCCAAGGTATTTAAGGCTATGGATGAGGCTTGCATTGGCGACAGGATAGAGATATTAGTGGGAGATCCAGGTTTTAGGAAGGATATAGGGGCTTGGTGCCAGAAAATGGGGCACAGTTTGGTAGATGTATCCTTAGAAAATATGGTAACTAAGGCTGTAATCCAGAAAAATGGACCATGCCAGCCAATATCTTGTATGACAAGTGGCCAAGAACCAGCCAACAAATCAAATGGAGCTACCATGGTAGTTTTCAGTGGTGACCTGGACAAGGCCATAGCTTCCTTCATTATAGCTACTGGGGCGGCATCCATGGGCAAGGAAGTTACTATGTTCTTTACCTTCTGGGGCTTGAATATACTTAGAAGAAGTGATGCTAATGTAGATAAGAAGGGCATGGAAAAGATGTTCGGCATGATGATGCCTAAGGGAATTGATGAACTTAAGATATCCAAAATGAACATGGGTGGACTAGGAACTAAGATGATTAAGGATGTAATGGACAAGAAAAATGTCGATAGTCTGGAATTACTGATGACTAGGGCCCAGGAAATGGGTGTAAAATTTGTGGCCTGCTCTATGAGTATGGATATAATGGGTATCAGGGAAGAAGAACTAATCGATGGTGTGGAAATAGCTGGTGTTGCAAGTTATTTGGCCCATGCTGAAGAAGGTAACTTAAACCTATTTATATAAAAATATTCAAATACTTATAAAAAAGGCTTGAAAAAAATCATATTCAAGGTATAATGGAAAGGTAGTGTAAAAAATCCAATATAAGGAGATCCATTATGAAAGATAAGACTAGACAGATTCGAGAAATGAATTTTTCAAGCATCGAAAGAAAGAAAGTTTTTGAAGCCAAGCAGAGGATAGCCATTGAAAAGTTCGGCAACATGTTTGAGGATGATACCTTCTTTGCTCTTGAACTAGAGTTAAATCTTGATCTAAGGAAAGACTTAGACAAAGAGTATGATGTAAGATACAATTTGAATAGAAAAATGAATTAGTAATATCCATAGAGATTAGAAAAAAGTGGGGTCAAGTTTTATAGTTTGACCCTGCTTTTTTTGTAAAAGTAATTATAATGGAGGAAGAAAATAAAGGGCACCACACCTACCTAATATTAGTTGCAATGCCCTTTTTAAGGTGACTACCTATGCCAGTTAGTCCCTCATATATTAATTTTTATAATACTCCCCCGTCTTCAAATAAAAGAAGACCTACTTTTTTAAAAAAGTATTATTTATCATCACTTTTCTTGAAGTTCTTATATTTCTTATAAGAAACGTCTACTAGAGATTTTTCCTTGCTATGTGTTAACATTTCCAGTGCCTCTGATACCTTATAGAAGCCACCGCCTAAAAATTCACCTGTTAATTTAACTTCTTGGTTAGGTGATTCCATAACATACCACATAATCGCATTACATACTCTCTGGTTTCTACTCCTTGAGAAAAATTCATATATAGTATCACCAGCTATATCGAGTATTTTAGCATCAACGCCAGTTTCAAATTTTACCCTATCTATTGCGCTTTCATGAGGTAGACCATCACCAATGATCTTACCCTTAGGTAGAGTCCATTCGCCCTTATCATTCTCAACTAGTAGAACCTTATTTGCATAAAACACAACACCACCAGAACAACGTCTCACTATCATCTTGAATCCCTCCAGTTTAATAAGTAATATTACTATACCACGCATCTACGTGGCTATTATTTGATTTTGTACTTGAAATATAGTTTGTCCAAAGAAAGGACACAGGCCCTAATCACATATTCCTTTTCAAAATCCGTCTTGTTTTTTATAACATTTTCTAAGACTTTTATACTGTCCCTATTGCCAATATCACCTAAGAATTTGGCACAATATTGTCTGATTTGAGGATTGTCATCCATGAGTCCCATTTCCACAACGGAGACACTACTGGTACTGCCAATTTTACCTATGGCTGAGTAGGCTATTCTCCTGAGATTTGAGTGCCCCTTTTGAGTTAGGGGGTAGAGGATATTTAAAAACCTGTCATCCCTAAATTCTCCTACGGTCCAAACAAGAACCATCAAATCATCGACATTATTAAGTTTTAGGATACCTTTATAGACCTGTCTTTTAAAAGCATTTTTATCCTTATCAGATAAATTATCCAAAAACTCTAGGCGCTCCTCCTTAGTCAAGGTAAGGTAGTCTACAATAATATCACATTCAGCATCCTTCTTGCTTTCCTGCTTTGATTTACGAATTTCGGTCTTGGCAGTGATAAGCTGAAGATTGACCTCATCTTGTGACAAGTTCCTTATCCTTGCTATCTGAGGTACAGTTAGCGAGTCTCTATAAAGGAGATAAGTTATAAAGTAATCCTCAAGGTCGTCGACATTATCCCATCCTATTACCAATTTTGTCCCCTCCTTCTATAATTTTTAGGCTTGGTGAGAACTAGTACTACCAGAACCCAAAAATAATATTATAATCTTATTCTATAAAAGTATACGATTTCCTTTTTATTGATAAAAATTCTTTATAAATTTTTTAAATATTCGGAAATATTTAACGATTTAATTTAGAAATATTTTCTCTAGGCCAATACTTGACAGATTATCAGCTACTTTGTCAAAAAACTTTCTTATATGTGGTATAATAAGGTTATTGAATAAAGGGGGGTGTTTTGGTGGATACATACAGGACTATACACGACTATGGCATGGACCAAGTTACAATAGAGAAGTCCCTTTTCATCGGTTATGCCAAGCCAGTTGAAAGTGAGGAAGAAGCTAGGGCTTTTATAGCTGAAATAAGTTCTAAGCACAAGGATGCTACCCATAATGTATGGGCCTATGTGATTGGACAAAATATGAATATACAGAGGTATAGTGATGATGGTGAACCCCAAGGTACTGCCGGAATACCTACACTAGAAGTTATAAAAAAGGAAGGCCTATGCAATGTGGTTGTCGTAGGTACCCGTTACTTTGGTGGGATCAAGCTGGGGGCTGGAGGTCTGGTTCGTGCCTATACTAAGACGGCAAAGATAGGCTTGGATGCAGGTCAGATCGTTGAAAAGATGCCCTTTATCAAAGTGTCTGTAGAATTGGACTATACACTACTAGGCAAGGCCCAAAATGAGTTGGCCAATAGGGGCTACCATATAAAGGGCATAGAATACACTGATAGTGTAAATATAATAATCAACTGTGAACAAGATAGACTAGAAGATTTGAAGGCCTTGTTTGTAGAATTAACCAGTGGTCAGACCCAAATAAAGGAGATGGGGAGCTTTTACCTATCTGTAAAGGATGGTAAGATTTTATAGTAGATATAAAGTATAAAAGTATAATTGTATTAATTGGGAGGATTTTATGTTGACTAGAAGACAGCAGATTGACAAGACTGTAGAGTGGATAAGGGCAAAGGTTGAAGAAGCCCATTGTAAGGGGGTAGTAGTAGGTGTATCAGGCGGTATTGATTCGGCAGTAGTTGCCTACCTAATCAAGGAGGCCTTTCCTGATAATTCCATGGGTGTAATAATGAACATCAAGAGTAATCCCCAGGACAAGATTGATGGCATGAAGGTTATAGATGGGTGTGGTATTGACTACCTGGAATTTGACCTAGACCAACCACAGGTGGATATCCTAAACATGGTGACTGACAAGTTAAGGGACAAGGGCCTATACAGGGAAGAATCATTAAAGATGACTGATGCCAACCTTAGGGCCAGAATTAGGATGTCGACAGTTTACACAGTAGCCAATAACCTGGGTTATTTGGTTGCAGGTACTGATAATGCAGCAGAACTCCATACAGGCTACTTTACGAAGCATGGAGATGGTGGTGTCGATTTCTTACCAATAGCAAACCTTACAAAGGGAGAGGTTTTTGAATGGGCCAAGGAGTTGGGTATCCATGAAGACTTGATTAATAAGGCCCCATCAGCAGGCCTATGGGAAGGGCAGACAGATGAGAGCGAAATGGGAACTAGTTACAAGTATATAGATATGGTTCTAGAAGGCAAGGCTGACCAGGTTCCTGAAAAAGATAAGGCTATAATTGATAGACTACACAGGGTTAGTGAGCACAAGAGGGTGCCAGCAGCCAGGCCGCCAATTTTCGAATAGAGAAACTCCTTTTCATAGAAAGTTTAAAGACCAGCTTCATTGGTTAGAATAAGAGATTTAAATAAATGATAAAGTAGGCCCCAACTTGTAAATGTGAGTTAGGGCCTATTATAAGGCGATTTATATTAACGAATGGTAAAATTTGTGATATAATATTTGAGGATAATCCGTATAAAGTATTTTAAATATATAAATAAGTATTAAGGAGTGAAATTATGGGTCGTATTCATAATATTGAAGGAAGAAAAAATAAACAAGATGCAGCAAGATCAAATGTATTTACAAAGCATGCAAGGGCAATTGCAGTTGCAGCAAGAGAGGGTGGAGGAGATCCAGAATACAATGCATCTCTAAAGGCAGCAATAGTAAAGGCAAAGTCAGACAATATGCCTAATGATAATATAGACAGGGCCATTAAGAAAGGTGTTGGTGGCGGTGAAGGTGAAAACTATGAATCAATAACTTATGAAGGTTATGGACCAGGTGGAGTAGCCATAATCGTTGAAACTTTAACTGACAACAAGAACAGGACAGCAGGTAATGTAAGGTACTACTTTGACAAGAACAATGGTAACTTGGGAACACCAGGTTGTGTATCTTTTATGTTTGATAGGAAGGGTCAGATCTTTATATCTGCAGAGGATGCAGAAGAAGATGAATTGATGGAAGTATCACTAGACTTAGGTGCAGAAGACTTTATAGCCGAAGAAGTCGGCTATGAAATATTAACTGCTCCAGAAGACTTCAATGATGTAAGGGATGGACTAGAAGAAAAGGGCTACAAGTTCCTGGCAGCTGATGTTAAGCTAATACCTCAGACTACTAGTGTTTTGGAAGATGAAGGCCAGATAAAGTCTATGGAAAAGCTATTGGACATACTAGAAGAAGATGATGATGTACAGAATGTACACCATAACTGGGAAATACCTGAAGCATAGGAAGGATATATATGGAAAATATGAATATAGGTCAGGAATTTGACGTGAGAAAGTATGACATGTCTATGTATCAGATAGGCACATTTGTCTTTAATTATAGGGAAGAAGTTGAAAATGGTGAGAAGTTTGTTGAAATAGATGTTTATAAGCTGAGCCATCCTGTAGTTCTTTATATAAAGACTTATAGGGCACCTTACTTTGAGGAAACAGAGCCAGTAGGTGTTTGTGAAGCCCTATATGAAGAGTTCTATCTGGCAGCAGACCAGGAGTCTGAAGACTCTGTTGAAAACTAGACCCTGCTTATCATGCTAGCTAGCCTTGCTTATGTAATAGGTATCTATGCAGGGCTTATAATAGAAGTATATTGGGAGGTTAGTCTTATGACTAGCCTCTTTATAAATACTAGAAGTTTTTATTATTTTTTTGTAATTTTAGAATCTTTTCTTCAACGCTGTTTAAAATTCTACTAATATAATGTATAATAAAACCATAGACAAATTAATTATGGGGGGTTATTATGACTAATAATACAGCTTTATCAAATCTTAAAATCCTAGATTTTACTACTCTTTTGCCAGGTCCATATGCAACTCTAATGCTTGCTGATATGGGGGCTGAAGTATTGAAGGTAAGCTCAAAATCAAAGGTAGACCTAGTTTACAATATGGGAGCTTTTGATGAAGAAATAGGATTGAGTGCTAATCAGTTATGGCTTAATAGGAATAAGAAAACCATTTCCTTAAACCTAAAATCACCTAAGGCCATAGAAATTATCAAGGAATTGATTATGGAATACGACATAGTGATTGAACAATTCAGGCCGGGTGTAATGAAGAAGTTAGGCCTATCATATGAAGAACTTTCAAAGGTTAATCCTAAACTAATCTACTGTTCAGTATCTTCTTATGGTAATTCAGGACCAGCCATGAACAGGGCGGGTCATGATTGTAACTTTATGGCCCTAAGTGGTCTCCTATCTGTTGCAGGTAGAAAGTCTACAGGACCATCTTTAATGAGTACACAGTTAGGGGATATAGCAGGTGGTGCCCTGCATTCAGTAATAGGTATCCTAGCTGCTGTTAATTATAGGGAATTGAGTGGAAAGGGTCAGTATGTAGACATTTCTATGATGGATACAATTATACCGATGAATACCTTTGAGGGGGCATCTTTCTTGCTGGATGGCAATAAGAGAGAAAGAGAAGGCTTTGAATTGAATGGTAAGGGAATATATGATATATATGAAACTTCTGACAAGGAGTATATAACAGTTGGGTCTCTAGAGCCTAAGTTCCTAAAGAAATTAGCTGAGGCAGTCGGCTTACCGGAATTAATAGACAAGGGACCTACTCCAAATGACGGTGGTCTTCTAAAGGCTAGACTAGTTGAAATAATCAAGTCTAAACCATTAGCACATTGGAACCAGGTATTCGGTGACTTGGACGCTTGTATTGAACCAGTCTTAGACTTTGAGCAAGCCTTCAATCATGAACCACAGATCAAGGCTAGAGAGATGATAGTAGAGGTGGATGCTGGCAAAAAGAAAGTTCGTCAGTTTGCCATGCCTATAAAATTCTCAGAATCAGATGTTATTTATAAGTATGCTGGTAGGGAAATAGGCCATGATACTCAAGATATACTGAAGAAGCTAGGCTATAGTGATCAAGATATAGCTGGCATGGATTCTGAAGATGTATTTAAGTAAATTAAAAACAAGTATATAAGTAAAAGTACTTTTTATTAAGAAAAATATGATTTGTAATGCCGACTGCTGGGGTTAGATAGGACCGTTCAGTCGGTATTAGCATATACGGTTAAGAGAGAATTAGGGTTTACTTGATATATTTAAATAAAAAACGGAGTATGTTTAAAATAATAATCCTAGAAAGGAGAACATATGATAAAGTACAAGAATATAACAAAAAAATATCCTAATGGTAAAATGGCAGTTAAAGATATCAATTTGGAATTCAATAGGGGTGAGTTTGTCTGTTTTATAGGAACCTCAGGTAGTGGTAAAACAACCCTAATGAGAATGTTAAATAGAATGCTTGAGCCAACTAGTGGCGAACTTACGATAGATGGTAAAAATATAAAAGACTTTAATGAGGTTGAATTACGTAGAAAAATTGGTTATGTAATCCAGCAAATTGGATTGATGCCACATATGACTATATATGAAAATATAACTATGGTGCCGAGATTATTGAAGTGGCCAGAGAATAAAATGAAAGAGAAGGCTGTCAAATTGATTAAGATGGTGGATTTGCCAGAGTCTTTTTTAAACAGATATCCATCTGAATTGTCTGGTGGACAGCAACAGAGGATAGGTGTTATAAGAGCCCTGGCAGCCGACCAGGATATAGTTTTGATGGATGAACCATTTGGTGCTTTAGATCCAGTGACTAGAGAGTCACTCCAGGATATCGTTAAAGAGTTACAAGTAAAAACGGGAAAGACATTTGTGATAGTTACCCACGATATGGATGAGGCTATAAAACTTGCGGATAAAATTGCCATATTGGACAAGGGTGAATTAATTCAATTCGATACTGTAGAAAACATTTTGTTAAATCCTAAAAATGAATTTGTCAAGAATATGATTGGTGAAGATAGACTGACGGAAGCCAAATTTGATCTGAGCACGGTTGAAGAAATAATGATGAAGGAACCCTACAAAATAAATGTAAAAGATAGCCTTAGAGCTGCAATGAATTTAATGTATAAAAAAAGAGTCGACACACTATTTGTGGTAGATGACAATAACATTTTATTAGGTGTGATAGATGCATTCGCAGTAAAGGTAAAAGAGAATAAGTTTTCTAGGCCGATAGAAGATTTTATCAAAAGGGCCTATGCAATACGTGTGGATACAAAGGTCAAATCAGCCTTGTACTATATAAATGAACTTAAATATAGGAATATACCAGTAATAGATAGTAAGGGCTGTCTTGTGGGTCTTATTACTAGGGCTGCTATGGTTGATTACTTATATAATAATTTTTGGAGTGATTATGAGCCTGGAGATTCAGAAGTCTTGCTAACTGAAGAGTATGAAGTCGAATAAAATAATTGAAGTAGGTGGTTAAATGATAAATTTAATTATAGAAAAATGGCCAGAATTATTTTTAAAAATAGGAGAGCACCTATATATATCACTTATAGCCTTGTCTTTAGGTGTTTTGGTGGCAGTGCCAGTAGGTGTGTTAATTACAAAAAATAAGACCCTAACAAAGATTGTGATGACTATAGCATCTGTATTTCAGACTATACCATCCTTGTCCTTGTTAGCCATAATGATACCTATCTTTGGAGTAGGTAAGCTACCTGCTATAATAGCTATTTTTATTTATTCCCTACTTCCAGTTCTTAGAAATACAGTTCTTGGTATGAATGGAGTAGATGAAAATATATTAGATGCTGCAAAGGGCATGGGGATGACATTTTCACAAATAATTTGTCGTATACAGATTAGGTTGGCTGCACCCGTAATAATGGCAGGTATTAGGTTGTCGGCTGTATATGTCATAGCCTGGACTACGCTGGCATCCTATGTAGGTGCAGGAGGTCTTGGAGATTTCATATTTTCTGGTCTGACCTTATTTAATGTACCCATGATAGTAATGGGGGCCTTACCAGTTACAGTTATAGCCCTAGTAATTGATTTTATATTAGCCAGGTTAGAAAAATTTGTTCAGCCTAAAACCAAATCACAGTATAAGGGCAAGTCAGGTTCAAAAGAAGTTGAGTTAGATATACAAGGCAAGAAGAAAAATACGGTTAAAAAAGTACCACTTCTATTTTTATCCTTATTTTTATCGATAAGTCTAACCGCATGTTCTTTACCAGGTTTGGAGGGGGATACATCTAAGGGAGATATAGTTATAGCTGGCGGTAGTACATCAGAAAGACAGATAGTCTCACAAATACAGAAGCAAATGATAGAACACTACTACCCTAAAAGGAAGGTATCTATAATTAACAACCTGTCTTCATCCATGCTACTATTCCAGGCTATGGATGGTGGACATGCCAATTTGGCCTCTGTAATGTATACAGGGACATCCTTGACTGGTGAACTAAAGATGGAGCCTACGACAGATACTGACCTTGCCCTAAAAAAAGTAGTCAATGGTTTCTATAAAGAATTTGGCTTGGTTTGGTTGCCAACATATGGATTTGAAAATACCTATGTATTTATGGTAAGAGAAGATTTTGCCAAGAAACATAAACTCGAAAAGGTCAGTGACCTAAAGAAGATATCCAAAGATATAGTGGCGGGCGTTGATACGAGTTGGATAAATAGAAAGGGCGATGGTTATGAAGCCTTTAAGGAAAAATATGGTTTTGATTTTAAGTCCATACTACCTATGGATGTTAGTCTAGTATACAGTGCAGTTAATTCAGGCAAAATGGATGTTGTTTTAGGATTTTCTACTGATGGTAGGATAAAGGCCTATGGTCTAAAATTATTAGAGGATGACTTAAGACTCTTTCCACCATATGATGCTTCTCCTGTTGTAGACAAGAAGATATTAAAAGAACATCCGGAAATTGTAGATGTACTATTGAAGTTGGATGGAGCAATTCCTAGTGAAAAAATGCAGGAGTTAAATAACCTATGTGATGGTCACAAGATTGAAGCAAATGTAGTTGCAGAAAGGTTTTTAAAAGCCAACAACTATTTTGAGTCAAAGAAAATAAGTCCTCTACAGTCTAGGGCCATGTATAAAAAATTGCTTGGTATGTAGGGTGACCTATGGAGAAGGGAGTGATATTCTTTGAAAGAATTGTTTGAGTATTATCAGATAAATGGACATGTTGTATTTGAACAGTTTATAAGGCACTTTTTAATTTCCGTATACGGAGTCCTATTTGCATGCCTGCTAGCTATTCCAGTCGGTATGTATATCAGTAGGTATAGAAAACTTTCTGGATTTGTTATAGGTATAGCCAATGTCATTCAGACGATACCATCTTTGGCCTTGCTATCAATATTAATGGTAGCGATGGGGCTTGGAACTAATACGGTTGTAGCGACAGTATTTTTATACTCAATATTGCCGATTTTGAAAAACACCTGTACAGGTCTAAATAATGTGAGTTATGACCTGATTGATGTAGCAAAGGGTATGGGTATGACAAGGGGACAGATTCTCTTTAAGGTCAAATTACCACTTTCTTTATCGGTGATTATTGGAGGTATTAGAAATGCCTTGGTTATAGCAGTGGGTGTTACTACAATAGGTACCTTTATAGGTGCTGGTGGACTAGGAGATATAATTTCAAGGGGAATAGTTGTTACTAATGGTTCTGCCATTATTTGGGCTGGAACGATACCAACAGCAATTATGGCCGTCGTGTTTGACTTGGCTCTAGGAGGTTTGGAATCGAAATTAACAAAAAGAGTATCATAGGAATATTTAAGAGGGTAAACCTATAAATTTCCATATAAAAGTGCAGGCAAACTGTCTTATGATACTTTAAGCAAGGATAGAAAATGTGCCGACTGGCAAGGGTTAGATTAAAAGTCTGAGTCTTGCTAGGTCGGTATTTTTAATATATTTCAACTTTAGGCCCAATATCATGGATATTTAAGGGAGAATGGTTTATAATTTATGTATTGAATATATATTAAAAACAATAAAAATTTGGAGAAAATAAGGAGAAGATTATGAACATAGGAGATAAGGCACCAGATTTTAAATTAATGGACAAGGATAATAATGAAGTAACTTTAAGTCAGTTTAGGGGCAAGAAGGTAATCTTGTATTTTTATCCAAAGGACAATACACCAGGCTGTACTAAACAGGCCTGCAACTTCAGGGACAATTACCCCCAGATAGTAGCCAAGGGGGCTGAGGTTATAGGTATCAGCAAGGACAGTGCTAAGACACATACAAATTTTGCAAGTAAGCACGAGCTACCATTTATACTCTTATCAGACCCGGATGTTAAGGTAATCCAGGCCTATGGGGCTTGGAAGGAAAAGAAGATGTATGGTAAGACTTTCTTAGGTATAGAAAGAACAAGCTTCCTTATAGATGAAGAGGGTATAATAGTAGATATAGTAAATGGCAAGAGGATGAAGGCTGCTACAAATGCAGATGATATAATTGCTTGTGGTTTCCTAGACTAAGGCTAGGTTGCTGCATATAGGTACTTTTAAAAACTTGCATAGTAGATATAATATAAAGCCGATAGACCAGCTAGAGTTTAAAAGCTATATATTATAAATGATTAAAAACAGGTAGGTAAAAACATGAAGTCAATAGATGAAAATTTATATATGGAAAAAGTTAGGGATGGCTTGACTCAAAATCTAATTTCAAAAAAAGAAGCAGGTTTGATGGTAGGGGACCTTACTGAAATTCTGAACTACCACAGTGACAGGTATTATAATTCAGATAGTCCAGAGATAAGTGATATGGACTATGACAGGCTGATGAAGAGCCTGATTTTACTAGAGGAGGCCTTTCCAGAATACAAAAAGAAGGACTCCCCAACAGTAAGGGTAGGAGGTAGGGCCCTTGACAAGTTTGACCAATACCAGCACGAGAGGCCTATGTTGAGTCTTTCCAATGTATTTAATAATGAGGAAATAAGAGACTTTGACAGGAGGGTTCGTGGGGGTCTAGAGCCAGCTAATGGCCAGGTAAACTACGTGGTTGAGACCAAGATAGATGGCTTATCTGTAGGTTTGACCTATGAAGACGGCTATCTGAGGGTAGGAGCTACCAGGGGTGATGGTTATATAGGAGAAAATGTAACTGAGAATATAAAGACTATAGCCAGTATACCTATCAAGATAGATGAAAAGAGAAAGCTAGTTGCCAGGGGTGAGGTCTATATATCAAAAAGTGATTTTGAGGCTGTTAATGCCTACCAGGAGGACCACGACCTCCAGACATATGCCAACCCAAGAAACCTAGCAGCAGGATCTCTTAGGCAGTTGGACCCAAAATTGGCAGCCAAGAGGCCTCTGGATATATTTATCTTTAACCTAGAAAATATTGATGACCTGGGGATAGAAAAGCACAGTCAGTCATTTGACTATATGAAGTCTCTGGGCTTGAAGGTAAACGAAGAGTACAAGTTGTGCAAGGACATTGAAGAGGTAATAGACTATATAGAATATTGGACTGAAAATAGGTCTAGTCTACCCTATGAGATAGATGGCATGGTTATCAAGGTTGATTCCATAGCCCAAAGAGAGGCCCTAGGCTTCACAGCCAAGAGTCCTAGGTGGGCGACTGCCTTTAAATTCCCGGCAGAGAGGAAGAAGACCAAGTTGTTGGATATAGAGGTAGAAGTAGGCAGGACGGGTACTATAACCCCTACTGCAATACTGGAGCCTGTAAGATTGGCAGGTACCATGGTTAGCAGGGCAACCCTCCACAATGAAGACTACATTAAAGAAAGGGATATAAGGATAGGAGATAGGGTCTTGGTCCAAAAGGCTGGAGATATTATTCCCCAGGTAGTTGAGGTGTCCCTGGATGATAGAACTGGCCAAGAAGTCATATTTGATATGCCTCATGAGTGCCCAGCCTGTGGTCAGGAAACTGTAAGACTAGATGGGGAGGCAGCTGTCAAGTGTATCAATATTTCTTGCCCTGCCCAGATAAGGAGGGGCATTATCCACTTTGTATCAAGAGATGCCATGGATATAGAAGGAATGGGTGAGTCAATTATCACAAGTCTCCTGGACAAGGGGGTAATAAAGGATATAGCTGACCTTTACTATATGGATCCAGATATATTGGTAAGTTTAGACCGTATGGGACAAAAGTCTGTTGCCAACCTTATGGCATCTATAGAAAAGTCCAAGTCAAATGACCTATGGAGGTTGATAAATGGACTAGGTATAAGGTTTGTAGGAGTCAAGGGAGCTAAACTATTGGCAGATGCCTGTGGTTCTATGGATAAGATAATGGCAGCCAGTGAAGAGGACCTAATACAGATAGAAGAATTTGGCCAGATAATGTCAGACAGTGTGGTTAAGTTTTTCCACGAAGACAAGAACAAGTTGACAGTGGAAAAGTTGAGGCAGGCAGGCCTTAACATGGAAGTTATAGAAAAGGAAGACCAGGGTATAACCAAGGTATTTGAAGGAATGAAGATAGTCCTTACAGGTACCCTGCCTAGTATGAAGAGGAATGATGCCAAGGCCCTAATAGAAGAAAGGGCGGGTAAGGCTACTTCAAGTGTCAGCAAGTCTACAAGTTTTGTCTTGGCTGGTGAGGAGGCAGGTTCTAAACTGGACAAGGCCCTATCCTTGGGTGTCAAGGTAATAGATGAGGCCAAGTTTATGGAATTGGTTGGATGCCAGAGTCAAGAAGATGTCAAGGCAATATTAGAAAAAATATAGGTCTTGCTGCAAGATAAAAATCTATTTGAACTTATGCTTGTATCTTTATACGAGTAGGAATAAATTGCTTGATTATATAATCAAGATGGAATATAGATGAAAAGAGGGGATTTAGTGACAAATTCAAGTATTAAAGAGACCAAAGTGGTCAAGTCTACTGGAAGGCTAGAAAATGAAATAGCTAATGAAGGGCCTATCTTAGGTGGTGAAAGAAGAGGGCCAAGGCCAGATGGCAGGCAATATGACCAGCTAAGACCGGTCAATATAACCAGGAATTATACTATGCATTCAGCGGGTTCTGTCCTAATAGAAGTAGGTAATACCAAGGTTATTTGTACAGCATCTGTAGAAGATGGGGTACCGGGATTTATGAAGGGTACAGGTAAGGGTTGGATAAGTGCAGAATATTCAATGCTACCTTCTGCTACTGAGACCAGGAAGAGGAGGGACTCTAGCAAGGGAAGGGTCGATGGCAGGAGCCAGGAAATTCAGAGGTTGATAGGTAGGTCCATCAGGTCTGTAGTAAACCTGGAAGACCTTGGTGAGAGGACTATATGGATAGACTGTGATGTTATCCAGGCCGATGGTGGTACAAGGACTGCCTCTATTACCGGGGCCTTTGTGGCCTTGGCAGATGCCCTATACAAGCTTTACCAGGCAGGTGACATCAAGAAAATGCCTTTAACAAGTATGTTGGCAGCAGTTAGTGTTGGTGTAGTAGATTCCCAGGTATGCCTGGATATATGCTACCAGGAAGATTCAAATGCCGAGGTTGATACAAATATTATCATGAACAACAAGGGTCAATTTATAGAAATCCAGTGTACTGGCGAGGAAAGACCCTTTACTAGGGATGAAATGGACAAGATACTTGAATATGCAGAAAAAGGAAATAGGGGCCTAATGAGGATCCAGAGAAGGATATTAGGTGAGGTTGCCGATGCGATTATAGGTCCTGAATACGAAAGAGAGGCCATTATAGCAACGGGCAATATGCACAAGCTGGAAGAAATCCAGAAGATGTTGGCAGACATGGACTTTGATATAAAGTCCCTAAAGGATGTAGATCTTGATGGTGTAGAGATAATAGAAAACGGCAAGACCTTCGAGCACAATGCCCTAATAAAGGCAAGGACTATCTCTAAGTTGACAGGCAAGATTGCCATAGGTGATGATTCAGGCATAGAGGTAGATGCCCTGGGTAAGAGGCCTGGCATATATTCGGCCAGGTATGCGGGTGAAAATGCCACAGATGAAGAAAACAGGATAAAGATGTTTGAAGAACTAAAGGATGTGCCAATGGAAAAAAGGACAGCCAGGTTTGTCTGTGTAATAGCTACAGTATTCCCAGATGGCAAGGAAATGTTGGCCAGGGGTAAGGTAGAAGGTAGGATAGCCCTTGAAGAGAGGGGACAAAATGGCTTTGGTTATGACTGTATGTTTATACCTGAAGGCTATGAAGAAACCTTTGGTCAGTTATCGCCTGAAGTCAAGAATTCCTTTAGCCATAGGTCAAGGGCCCTTGAACAAATGAAGCTTAGGCTAAAGGAAATAATAGATTCGAGGATAATATAGGCTTTTAAAGAGGGTCTATTACAAGAGAAGGGAGTTTGGAATGAAGATATTGATCTTGTCTGATACACATGGTAACAGACGAAGGATGGACAAATTGGTACCCTTTATAAGTCAAGAAATAGACTTGATGATACATGCTGGGGATAATTTTAGGGACTCCATTTACTTAAAGGACAAGACTTCCAAGCCGATAATGGCTGTTAGGGGAAATTGTGACTTTGAAATAGCAGATGGTGAATTGGTCTTTGAATTGGAAGGTCTAACCTTTATGCTTGTCCATGGCCACATGCACAGGGTAAAGTACGGACTGGAAGTACTAGCCCAAGATGCCCATGAAAAGGGGGCTGATATAGTTATCTTCGGCCATACCCATATCAAGGAAAATAAAATAATAGGTGGGGTTGAAATGATAAATCCAGGAAGTTTGTCCCTGCCTAGAGATGGAATCAAGGGGTCTTATGTAGTTATGGACCTGGAAAATGGAAAATATACCTATTCATATTATGATAATTAAGGAAAGCATTGTATTTTAACCTTTTTTATAGTATAATTATGTGGTTGAATTGTGTTTAAAATTATAACTTGAATAATTAAAAAACAATAATAATATATTTAGGTGACGTGTAGGAGGATTATTTATGAAACCAGAGTTAATAAAAAAAGAAGGATATTCCGTAAATTTTGAGATCGCTATAGATGCTGCAGAATTTGAGGGAGCAATAGACAAGGCTTACAAGAAGACTAAATCTAGATACAATATAGCTGGATTTAGAAAGGGTAAGGCTCCAAGAAAGATAATAGAATTAAACTATGGTAAGGGTGTATTCTTCAATGATGCCCTAGATATACTACTACCAGAAGTATATCCAACAGCAGTAGACGAGCTAGGTCTATATGTTGTTAGCCAGCCAAGTATAGATATAAAGGAAGTTAAAGAGGACGGTTCACTAGTACTTGTAGTAGATGTAGATGTTAGACCTGAGTTAACAGTAGAAAACTACAAGGGTGTAGAAATAGAAAAGGTTGATGCTGAAGTAACTGAAGACCAAATTGACGATGAACTAAAGGCCCTAGTTGAAAGACAGTCCAGGATGGTAGACACAGAAGGCCCTATAGAAAATGGAAATATTGCAGTTATAGACTTCAAGGGACTATTAGATGGAGAAACTTTTGAAGGTGGTACATCTGAAGGATATTCACTAGAAGTGGGTTCTGGTACATTTATACCAGGCTTTGAAGACCAGCTAGTAGGTAAGAAGGCTGGAGAAGAAATAAATGTTGATGTTACTTTCCCAGAGGACTACCCAGCTGAAGAATTAGCAGGTAAGCCGGTAGTATTCGAAGTAAAGATTAAGGAAATCAAGGTAAAGGAATTACCAGACCTAGATGATGACTTCGCTAAGGATACAACTGAATTTGAGTCATTAGAAGAATTAAAGAACGACATCAAGGCTAACCTTCAGAAGAAGGCTGATGAAGAAGCCAAGAATGAAATGAGAAACAAGGTTGTTGAAAAGATAGCTGAAACTGTTGAAGTAGATATACCAAACTCAATGGTAGAAAACCAGTTAGACAACCAGATGAACGAAATAAACATGCAGCTTAGCTACCAGGGATGGTCTCTTGAAAAGTTTGCCGAACTATCAGGCCAAACTCTAGAAGAAATCAGAGAAGCTAGAAGGGACGAAGCTAAGGCTCTAGTTAAGAACTCTCTAGTAATCGAAAAGATAGCTGAATTAGAAAATGTAGAAGTAACAGAAGCTGACATTGATGCAGACCTAGAAAACATGGCTAATATGTACGGCCTAGAACTTGAAAAGATCAAGGAAGTGGTTGGTCCTGATGAAAGAGAAGGCATCATTGCTAGATTAAAGAACACTAAGACAGTAGACATGCTACTAGAAGCTGCTGTACTTAAGTAATAAAATCTAGATTATATAGGTTAAATTCAGGTATATATTGTAATATAAGACATATAGACAAAGACCACATGACTATGTGGTCTTTATCTTAAAGAATAACTTTATCAAGTGAAATTTGTAAACTATACTAAGACCAAGTAAAGTCGGATTAAGGAGGGAAAATTATGGCATTAGTACCTTATGTAGTAGAGCAAGATGGAAGAGGAGAGAGATCATATGATATCTACTCAAGACTTCTAAAGGATAGAATAATATTCCTAGGTGATGAAGTAAATGATGCTACAGCCAGTCTAGTTGTTGCCCAGCTCCTATTTTTAGAGGCTGACGACCCAGACAAGGACATACATCTATACATCAATTCACCAGGAGGAAGTGTGACAGCAGGTTTGGCAATTTATGATACAATGCAGTATATAAAGCCGGATGTTAGTACTATATGTGTAGGTATGGCTGCATCTATGGGTGCCTTCCTATTGGCTGCTGGGGCCAAGGGTAAGAGGTATGCCCTACCAAACAGTACTATAATGATTCACCAGCCTCTAGGAGGATCAAGAGGTCAGGCGACTGATGTAGAGATTCATACAAAGTTCCTATTAAATACTAAGGAAAAGTTAAATACTATACTTTCACAGAGGACAGGTCAACCATATGATGTAGTAAAGGAAAACACTGAGCGTGATAACTTCATGACTGCAGACCAGGGTCAGGCCTTTGGTATAATAGACCATGTGATTGAAAACAGAGAGTAAGCATATTGTTAGAAAGAGGTGATTGAGTGCCTAAGCAAGAAGAAAAGCAGTACAAGTGCTCCTTTTGTGGCAAGAGTCAGGACGAGGTAAAAAGGATAATAGCCGGACCTGGTGTCTATATTTGCGATGAGTGTGTGAGCGTTTGTAGCGAAATAATCAAGGAAGAAGTAGATGATAGTGAAGAATGTGTAGAGGGTAACCTTCCTAAGCCAAAAGAAATCATGGCTATCCTGAATGACTATGTAATAGGCCAGAACAAGGCTAAGAAGGCCCTATCTGTAGCTGTATACAACCATTACAAGAGGATCTATGGTGATAAAATAGCTTCAGAAGATATAGAAATTCAGAAGAGTAATATTCTTTTGTTGGGGCCAACAGGTTCAGGTAAGACCCTACTTGCCCAGACACTAGCAAAGATATTGAATGTGCCATTTGCCATAGCAGATGCCACTTCATTGACAGAGGCTGGTTATGTAGGTGAAGACGTTGAAAATATAGTCCTAAAACTAGTTCAGGCTGCCGATTTTGATATAGAAAAGGCTCAAAGGGGTATCATCTATATAGACGAAATTGACAAGATATCAAGAAAGTCTGACAACCCATCAATAACAAGAGATGTAAGTGGTGAAGGAGTTCAGCAGGCCCTACTAAAGATACTAGAAGGAACTGTTGCCAATGTTCCACCATCAGGCGGAAGAAAGCACCCACACCAGGAATTTTTGAAGGTAGATACAACTAATATCCTATTCATCCTAGGTGGTGCCTTTGATGGTATAGAAAAGATAGTTCAAAAGCGTGGCAAGGACAAGGTTCTAGGCTTTGGTGCCAAGATAGAGAGCAAGACAGATATGGATATAGGTAAGTTGTATTCACAGGTAATACCGGATGACCTATTAAAGTATGGTTTGATACCTGAATTTGTAGGTAGAATACCGGTTCTGGCTACCCTAGACCTATTGGATGAAGAATCCCTAGTAAAGATTTTGACTGAGCCTAAGAATTCTCTAGTAAAGCAGTATACAAAGCTATTTGAATATGATGATACTAAGCTTGAGTTTGAACCAGAAGCCCTTTCAGCCATAGCCAAGAAGGCTATTGACAGAAATACAGGAGCCAGGGGTCTGAGGTCTATAATAGAACATTCTTTGATGGAGACTATGTATGAGATACCGTCTTTAGAGAATGTCGAAAAGGTCCTAGTAACAAAGGAGTGTATAGAAGACAAGGATGTCAAGCCAAGTATAATATACATGGACCCTAGAAAGGCCTTAGAGGCAAGTCCAATAGACTAAGTTAGAATAGGATAGCTTATAATTTAAAAAATACAAATGTATCAATCTTTTGACTGATAAAATGGCTCTATGTCAAATAAGGTTGGAGAAAATTCAAATTAATAAAATTTATTAAAATGTGGCAACATTCATAGCAAACTGATAGTTATGGATGTTGCTCTTTTTTATATATTTATATAATTGTTACCAAAGTTATTTGATATAGAACTATTATAATAGCAATATTTGAATAATGGAAAGTATTTCTAAGTATTATTATTATGGTATTGACTAATTTTAATAGTATATGTATTACAAGATATAGAAGGATAAGCAATTAACTGCTTTATTTCTATAAAAAGATTATTGTTTAATAAATATGTAGAAAAAAGAAAAATCAAACTTATAATTAGAGTATATTAGTGATTGCATGAAAGTTGCTAGCAAATTTGAAAGCTTTAAATAAAAGATAAGGAAAGAGATGGGTTTTATTGTAATATGAGATTTGTTTAAGAGGGACTAATAGATAAATTATTATATAATAATTTATAACAATAATAAAATTGTTTTTACAAATTATTATATAAGGATTGACCGGTCTGTAAAAGGGGTTTATAATAATATTAGAAATCGTTTTCTTTTAATAGCGTTGGCTTTATTTGATTTGGTGTACTATATATAAATAGACACAAGTGGCTAATGTTTTTGTACTGTTTTTACAGATAAAAATAGGTGTACGTTTAATAGGGGTGGTATTTTATGAAATTTAAAAAATTAACAAGCATGGTATTATGTGCTTCTATGTTAGCAGTTATGGGACAGGGGTTCGTATCGTTTGCAAAAGAGCAAGATGATATCCTGTCTCACAATAAAGATCTTTTTAAAGAATATAACGATAGTGTAAAAGAAGGCTATGATATTAAAAATAACTGGCTAAAGCTTAAATTAGTACCATATAGCGAACATAATCTAATTGCAGTTGGGCTTATACATGAGCTTAAAAATTTTCAGTTTGGTCCAGACACTCCGGAACCTGCAAAACCTGTAGGATTTTTATTACCGGAAGGAATAAATGCAAAAGAAGAACTGTTTGAGCATATATACGACGATTATATTTTTGGTTCTCTGGGTGTAACCGGTTCTGAAATTGAAAAATTTAGAAGTGTGGCTGAGCAATCTGGAAAAGGTGAGCTTTATAAAAAAGTGAAATATCCTGAAAGTGATATGTCTGCCAAGGGTGAAACCAATAAAGTTTGCAAGCTAACTGCGAATGAATTGAAAAACAAGACAATTGATATAAAGTCAGACCTTAGTACATTAAAAGCTTGGGAAGAATTTACATATGATGAGGACACAATAAATCGTGAAGGTACTTTTTATACTAAGATTTATTTAGCCTTAGAATTGCCAGATGGTTTGTCCTACACTAAATCGGATGGTAGGTATGACTTTCTACATGATCCAGAAGCTATAAAAGAATTGGTAGATGTGAAGAACCCGGATTATCAGACAAGAATAGTTGATATAAAAGGCAAAAAGGCAACTATAGAGTTGGTTTATAGAGTAGAAAGAGTCAATTTGGAAGGTTTTAAAAATAAGGCTAATTTAAACATAGACTTAAGTGTTGGTGGTATAAAGTTTGATAACATTAAAAGACTTGACAAGAAATATACTATAAAGGGAAGTATTTATGGATATTTAAGTAATGGTGACCATGACCCAATACTTGCAAATCTTCCCATTCATATGGCTAAAAGGACAGTTAATAAATCATATATAAGAGATGTAAATGCGTTTTCGACAATGCAAGAAAAGGCAGGTAAGGATGAAGCTTCGGATTTAGACAAGATTATGTCTATAACTGTAGCTGTAAAGAGTTGTACTGTCACTTTTATAAATGGAAGCAGTCAAAGTGAGGTATTGGTTGAGCCTGGAAAATCAATAAATGGTGATATTGATGATAGCCAGTCAATGCCATCAGATCCAACAAGGCCAGGATATACATTTAAAGGTTGGTTTACTCAACCAGATGGTAAGGGAGATAAGTTTACTGGAGATACAGTAGTTAATAGCGATATGACAGTATACGCATATTTTAAAAAGGATCCATCCAACCCATATAATCCAGGAAAGCCAGATCCTGGTAGGGTAGACGGAGACGATAGAATTGAGACAGGAGTCAAGATCTCTCAAAAGTACTACGATAAGGCTAAGACAGTAATAGTAGTTAGACATGACCTATTCCCAGACTCAATGACAGCCTCAGTATTGGCCAAGCTAAAGGATGCTCCAATCCTACTTAACCCAACAAACAAGTTAGATCCAAGAGTAGGTGCCGAAATAAAGAGACTAGGTGCTGAAGAAGTAATTATAGTAGGTGGTCCAGACTCTATATCTGAAAAGGTAAGAGGAGACCTAAAGGCCTACGACAAGGATAAGGATGTAGAAAGAATTGCCGGTGTAGATAGGTACGGTACATCTGAAATGGTAGCAAGAAGAGTAACTGGTATAACAGGCAAGAAGAATACAGGAGTAATAGCTTCAGGCCAGGTATTCCCAGATGCCCTATCAGTAGGAACATTCGCATCAAGGGATGGATACCCGATATTACTAGTTAAGAAGAACCTTGTACCAGACCAGGTTGTAAGTGCTATTAAGGACTTAGACATCAAGAAGACTTATATAGCAGGTGGAACTAACACAATATCTAAGTCTACAGAGGCCAAGCTACCAGGCGTTTTAGAAAGAATGGCAGGTAAGGACAGGTATGAAACATCAGTAGCTATAGCCAAGTCTAAGTTTAAGGATAGTACAGAAGCCTTTATAGCATCAGGTGAAGAATTCGCAGATGCTTTAGTTATATCACCAGTATCTGGTAAGTACAACAGGCCAACATTACTAGCATCAAGAAACAAGAAGACTAATGCTGTAGTTAAGAAGTATATAGAAGAGTCTTACTTGACTAGCATTACAGCTATAGGTGGAGAAAAGTACCTACCAAAGAGTGTAATCTTAGATTTAGTCGGTAAGTAGAAAATTAAATATATGAGATAAAAAAGATAGCGCAATATAGAAAGCTCTCCGGGGAAATTCTCTGGGGGGCTTAATTGCATAATAGGAGTTTTGTAATATAAGTAAGATGAGTAAAACTATGAAAATATAAAAGGATAACACATTTTATATTTCAATTTAAAAAAGTTGTTGTGAGGATTTATTTTTATGAGAAATTTGGGGATATTTATGAAGATTAAAAGTATAAATATGGGGGCTGGAAGATAAAAATTAAAAAAAAATAAATAATTCCTAGTAAATTAGTCAAGATTATTGATTTTTTTGGGTAAACATAGTAATATAGTCTTGTACAAAATTTCAAATGAAAAATTTTCAGGTGATAATCGATGGATATTAACTGAATTTGAAATTATAAAATAATTTAATTGATGTGAAAGGGAAGTGGAAAGTATGAGCGATATATTATTAGAAATAAAAGACCTTAGCGCTAAGGTTGGAGAAAAAGATATACTAAAGAATGTCAACCTTGTAATCAAGAAGGGTGAGACGCATGTTATCATGGGGCCAAACGGTTCTGGTAAGTCTACTTTAGTTAATACTATAATGAGTAATCCTAAGTATGAGATTACATCTGGAAAGATCTTCTTTGAAGGAGAAGATGTTACAGAAATGGCGGCTGACGAAAGGGCAAGAAGGGGTATCTTTATGTCATTCCAGTCACCAATAGAAGTACCAGGTATCAGTGTTGAAAATTTTATCAGGACTTCTAAGTCTGCAGTTGATGGTAAGCCAGTATCAGTTTTAAAGTTCAACATGGACCTATCTAAGAAGATGAGGGACCTACAGATGAAGGCAGAGTATGCAGGAAGATACATGAACTACGGTTTCTCGGGAGGAGAAAAGAAGAAGACTGAAATCCTACAGATGCAGGTTCTAAATCCAAAGTTGGCCATGCTAGATGAAACAGATTCAGGTCTGGACGTTGACGCTGTAAGAATAGTTTCTGAAGGTATCAAGAACTTTAAAAATGATGACAATGCCCTAGTGATAATAACTCACCACAAGGAAATTATACACAATGTAATACCTGATTACGTTCACGTAATAATGGATGGTAGTATAGTAAAAGAAGGTGACTTCTCCTTGATTCAGAGAATCGAAGAAGAGGGTTACGGTTGGATCAGAGATGAGGTGAATTCATCTAATGGAAACTAAGAGAGAAAACAAGAAGAGAACTCAAATAGAAGAGCAGGATCGTGGTATATACGACATAAAAAATGAGTTCAAGTATAAGTCAAAAACTGAAAAGGGTTTGACAGAAGAGATAGTAACTCAGATAAGTAAGGAAAAAAATGAACCCCAGTGGATGCTTGATATCAGACTAGCATCATTAAAGAAGTTCTATGAATTAAAAAACCCAACATGGGGACCTAACTTAGATGAAGTAAATATAGATGATATAACTACTTATATCAGGCCAGATGCTGACCTAGTAGAAGACTGGGAAGAAGTCCCAGAGGACATCAAAAATACCTTTGACCTACTTGGTATACCAGAGGCTGAAAGAGAAAATAACCTATCAGGTGTTGGAGCCCAGTACGACTCAGAAGTTGTCTACCACAAAATGCAGCAACACCTACTAGACCAGGGTGTAATCTACACTGACTTTGAAAGTGCAGTCAGAGAGTATCCTGAAATAGTTCAGAAATATTTTATGAAGTGTATATCTAATGCAGACCACAAGTATGCAGCCCTACACTATGCAGTATGGTCAGGTGGATCATTTGTATACGTACCAAAGGGTGTAAATGTAGATGTACCCCTACAGTCATACTTTAGGTTAAATGCTCCAGGAGCAGGCCAGTTTGAGCATACACTAATAATTATAGAAGAAGGTGCTTACTGTCACTTTATAGAGGGATGTTCAGCACCTAAGTACAATGTTGTAAATATCCATGCAGGAGCAGTTGAACTATTTGTTCAGGAGGGTGCTACACTTAGGTATTCGACAATAGAAAACTGGTCAAGAAATATGTACAACCTAAATACAAAGAGGGCTATAGTAGAAAAGGATGGGGCAATTGAATGGGTATCAGGATCTTTCGGTTCCAAGGTATCTTGCCTATATCCAATGAGTGTCTTGAGGGGTGAAAATGCCAGGTCTGAATTTACTGGTATCACATTTGCCGGTAGAGACCAGTACCTGGATACAGGTACAAAGGTAGTTCATGCAGCACCTAACACTTCATCTACAGTAAATTCAAAGTCTATATCAAAAGACGGCGGTGTAGCAATATACAGGGGTCTAGTAAAGGTTACAAAGAATGCCAAGGGGTCTAAGTCAACAGTTAGCTGTGAATCCCTGATGCTTGACCAGGAATCAAGGTCAGATACAATACCGGTAATAGACATAGCCACTCAGGACGTTGACTTGGGTCATGAAGCTAAGATTGGTAGGATAGATGATGAGGTAATCTTCTACTTGATGTCAAGGGGTATCAGTGAAGCTGAGGCCAAGTCAATGGTAGTAAGAGGTTTCGCAGAGCCGATTGCCAAGGAATTACCACTTGAATATGCAGTAGAAATGAACAATCTAATCAATCTTGAATTAGAAGGTACTATAGGTTAGGAGGAAAATTATGATAGCAAATACATTACCACTTCTTACTTGGAGATGGCTAAAGGTAAATGAATCCCTAATCGAGTTACCTGAGGTTAAGGACCAAGTACATGAAATAAAAGCAGAAGAGGGCCAGGAAGTTTCAGCCCTATTCGACACAAATGAAATGGCAGGGCCAGGAGCTTCTAGACATACAGTTATAAACATAAGGGCAGAAAAGGACTCTACAGTTAATATCTACTATGTATCTAGGTCTCACGAGGAAGAAAAGACCCTTACAGATATAAGGGCGGATGTAATGGAATCTGCCAGGGTAAACCTAATCCAGATAGAGGCAGGTGCCAAGGATGTAGTTACCAACTATGTTGCCAACCTAATAGGTGACAAGTCTAGCACTAATGTTGAAGCTGTATACTTTGCAGATGGAGACAAGAGGGTAGACATCTTCTACAACATCAACCAGATGGGTAAGGAAACTGATTCAAACATCTTGGTAAATGGAGCCTTGAAGGATAGGGCAAAGAAGACTTTCAAGGGAACTATAGACTTCAAGAGGGGGTCACTGGGTTCAACAGGTAGCGAGGAAGAGTTTGCTACCCTACTAGATGATGAAGTAAGGTCTATAGCAGTGCCAGTCCTACTATGTCAGGAGGATGATGTAGAGGGTGTACATGCAGCCAGTGCAGGTAAGATAGACCAGGATACTCTATTTTACATAATGAGTAGGGGTATCAATGAAGAAGAGGCGAAGAAGGTCATAGTTGAAACTAAGCTTGCTCCAACTATCCACAAACTTCCAGACGAAAAGTTGAGAGATGATGTTTGGGGTCATATAGAAGCAAGAATGTAGTTTAAAATTAGGGGTCTAGTTTTATAAAAGAATTGAGAGGTGTAAAAACCATGGATAAGCAGACGATAAATAAAATAAGAAAAGAATTCCCTTATCTTGATGAATCCAAGATGGGTAGAAAGATAGTTTACTTGGACAATGGGGCAACTTCACAGAAACCACAGTGTGTAATTGATGCCCTTGCCAACTATTATTCATTCCAGAATGCCAACCCTCATAGGGGGGCCCATTACTTGGGTATGCTGGCAACTGACCTATACGAAAACTCAAGAGTAAAGGTTAGGGACTTTATAAATGCCAAGTCTGAAAATGAAATAATCTTTGTAAGAAATACTACAGAGGCCTTGAACCTGGTAGCATATTCTTATGGCTTAGACAAGCTAAAAGCTGGCGATGAAATAGTGATTTCAGTCTATGAACACCACAGCAACCTTGTTACATGGCAATTTGTAGCCCAGAAAACAGGTGCAGTACTTAAGTATGTATACCTAAATGACAAGAATGAATTGGACATGGATGGATACAAGAAGGTCCTAAGTGACAAGACTAAGATAGTTTCCCTAGCTGGTGCATCAAATACAGTTGGTGGAGTAATAGATGTAAAGGAAGTAACTAGACTGGCCCATGAGGTTGGGGCAGTGGTATCAATAGATTGTGCCCAGTTGTCACCACACCTAAGGATGGATGTCCAGGATTGGGACGTTGACTTTATATCATTCTCAGGTCACAAGATGTATGCCCCAATGGGTATAGGTGTCCTTTATGGAAAGATGGAATTACTAGAATCGATGACACCGTTTATGTATGGTGGAGACATGATTGAATATGTGTATGAACAGGAAACTACATATGCACCAGTTCCTGCCAAGTTTGAAGCAGGTACTCAGAATGTTGGTGGAGCAATAGCCCTAGCAGCAGCCATAGACTTTATGGAGAGGGTAGGTGTAGACAATATACATGAGCATGAACTAGCATTGACAGATTATGCCTACAAGAAGATGAGTGAACTGGACTTTGTAGAGATTTACTCTACTCCTAGCTATTTGAGGTCTCCTTTGATAGACTTTAATGTCAAGGATGTCCATGCCCATGATGTATCAACAGTTTTGGATTCTTATGACATAGCTATCAGGACAGGCCACCACTGTGCCATGCCATTACATACTTTTATAAAGCAACATTCAACATGTAGGGTTAGCTTTGCAGTTTACAATACATTTGAAGAAATTGACTTCTTTATCGAAAAGCTTAAGGAAGTAAGAAAGGTGATGGGATATGGATCTTAAGAGTTTATATACAGACATGCTCTTACAGGAGAGCAATAACAAGGCCAATATGAGGGACCTAGAGGACCCTACATACAAGGAATTAGGCCATAATCCAAGCTGTGGTGATGAAATTACCCTACAGTTGGAAATGGACGGGGAAATTATCAAGGATGCTAGCTTTGTGGGTGTGGGATGTGCCATATCCAGGGCATCAACATCTATGATGATAGACCTAATCAAGGGTAAAAATATACATGAAGCCAAGGTCTTGACAGAGAAGTTTATAGGTATGATCAAGAAGGAAGTACCTGTAGATGATGACCTGATAGATGCCTTGGGTGACGCAGTTGTCTTGGAAAATGTGTCAAATATGCCAGCCAGAGTTAAGTGTGCAGTACTTGCCTGGCATACTCTAGGAAATATAATTGATAAAAACTATAAATAAGAAAGGCTTTGTGGTATAATAATCCTAAGCTCATTTATGGGGAAGTTAAGCTAGATCTGTTAATATGGGTCTAGCTTTATTTTATTAGTTGGCTGAATAGACTGGAATAACACCTATCTACTAAAGGCCTTACTAAAAATTATTTGTAAATATTTTAAGAATAGACATAAATTGGAGGGATATATTATGGCAGGTTACAACGATTATTCATATGCTAGGAGCCTCCTAGCTACAGGTGATTATAGAAGATGTTACGACACTATGAACAATTTCCAGGACAGGGATGCAGAATGGTTCTTCATAAGGGGGATGGCTGCAATGAACCTTGGTTTTTATGAAGAGGGCGAGGACTATATAAAGAGGGCCAAGTTTATGGAACCTAACAATAGGGAGTTCCAGGACGCCTACAACAACTATGTTGGCAATAGGAACAACTACAACCAAAGGGCAGACTACTACAATAGGAGAAGGACTAACCTGGATAATTCTGGTTGTTGCTGTTGTGGTGGAAACTGCTGTGATACTTGCTGTACCCTATGGTGTGCAGACAGTTGTTGCGAGTGCATGGGAGGAGACCTTATAACTTGCTGTTAATGGGGGTGTAGCTTATGGATTATAAAGAAATAAAACCTGGAGGTCAAGAGGGTGATAGGGAATCCAGACCAACAAAACCCCAAAGCCAATATGGAAATATAAAAGTAAGGCCACCAGGACCTAATAAAAATAATATGGCTAGGAGAATTGCCCTTATGGGCCTTCTCCTAGCCTTTAATTCAATAATATATATACTGGTCAACTATATACCTACAAATACTATAGCCCTTTTGGTTCTGGCAAGTCTACCAGCCCTAGTGGTAGTTATAGAATTTGGTTTAAGGGATGGTGCCCTATATACCCTGGGATCCATTATCCTAGCCTTTATTCTTATAGGCAACAAGGTCCACTTTGTAACCTACTTATTGACCTTTTCTACCTACCCCCTAATTAAGGCTTTAGTAGAAAAAATCAAGTCATTTAAGTTGGAGTTGGGAGTCAAGCTGGCCTACGCCAACCTGGTCTTCCTTGTGGCCTACCTGGTATATGGGCAGTTTATAGTTATAAACGACCTAATATCCAAGTATATACCGCTTACACTCTTGGCCTATAATATATGCTTTTTGATTTATGACAAGGGTCTAAGTCAGTTTGTGGTCTACTATCATGACAAGTTGTCCAAGCTTATAAAGATGAGATAGGTCATCTTTCCAAGGCATCGGCAATTCTTTCAAGGGCATCGGCTATCCTGGCTAAAGAGCTAGTGATATCTGGGCCCTTTTTTTGGCTCTTGGCCTGGTCATCAAAGGGGTCATCATCCAGGTCATCAACAAGCTGGCTTCCTTCTGGAAGGACTATCTTTATACCAGCTTCATCAAAATCTTCACCCATGTCTTGGTCAAAATCATCATCAAAGTTTTCATCGAAATCTTCAATCAGGCTTTTTGCCTGGTCATTTTCTTCATCAAATTTAAGTAATTTCTTGTTGTACATAAAAACCTCACTTTCTATCAACTATCAGCAACAGTCTTCTATATGGAGGACAGATGTTGGTACCTGGTAGATGACATCCTTTCTTTCAATAATTACAAGGGTATTATTTTTCAAGTAGTCATCCATGTTTAATTGGTGGAGCATTTCCCTGGAAGGGTTTATAGCTATAGGGAAGCCAACCCTCTTTAACATACTTATATCACCATTTGTGTCCCCGTAGGCATATGATTTTTCCATATCTATAGAGTGCTTATCTATAAAATACTGGAGGGCCTTGTCCTTGCTATCCGACCCCCACATAGGAGATACACCCCCGGTCATCTTTCCATTTTCTACAAAGTACTTGCTACCTATATAATCACTGGCCTTGTATTTTTCAGCCATACGACTTACTAAAAAGTCAGGTGATCCCGATATGAAAATAATCTTGTGGCCCTGGTCCTGGTGCCATTTAATCCTAGACCTTGTATACCTATAGACCCTGTCGGCCTTAAGCTTGATTACCTGGTCACTGGCAAAGTCGACTGATGACTTGTCCAGTCCAGTTAAGGCTTCAACATACTGGTCAGAAATTTCGTGTAGGTAATCGTCATAGTTACCCTGCCTTTTCTCCCAATTCATATAGGTAGTTTCCAACTGTTCAGACCACTCCCTCCTATGGATTAGGTCATACTGTATCAACTTCCTGAAATGTTCTATTAAAAGAGAATCCCTGTACAGGGTCCCATCTATATCAAAAAAAGCAGCTATATTAGCCATTTTATCAACCTCCCTTCATATATGGATATTATACCAAAAAAGCATGAAAACCTCAATTTACAAAATTATTTGATATAAGATAGCCTAGGCCTTATAATAGAGTATATGCAGATAAAAATAGGAGGTAGTATGAAGAAGTTTAAAAGAGCTTTTTGCACGAATACACGACTGATGGGAACCATGATGCTAATGGTGGAGTGGTTGGAAGAACTTGACATAGATAGGGAGCCTGACCAGGGCAATGAAAATAGGAATATAGAAGAAAAATCCCTTGATTTTAACCGTGATAAGGCTATAGTTTCCCATGTATTTATCTTGGATGCAGAGGGCTTGGGCATATCAGACCTTTACATCTTGAGGGACATGGACCAGGAAACTAGGGACCTATTCTATAGGAAGAAATACGGGGGCCTAGGTGGGGTTAACATAGACCTGACAGAAGGCCAGGTAGCCTACCTGGTAAAGAAGTATAGGAGAAAGAATGAATGGTACAAAAAGCCCCTACCAGATGGGTTTGAAGAGGTATACCAAGACTTCTATGAGGCCTGTGATACAAAATCAGTAGACGCTAGCGACCTCTTTGATAGCCTATGCAAGGAAATGGAGTCAGAGTATGAATTTGTAAATTATATGGTAATGAGGTTTGTGGCCAGGGACTGGGACGGCCTATTGCACTATTCGGGTAGTGAGCTGGTTGCAGCTAGCCATATTAGCCAGATAAATGGGGCCCTACTTTATAACCACATAGAGAGGAAGAGTCCAGACAGGTACCTTTGCAGGGCCATATATGAGGATATTGACGGCTACTATGATGCCAATATAGTAGTAAATATAGCCCATGAGGATGTGGATGAGGATAAGTTGGTCTACTATGACAAGCCAAACAAGTATAGTCTGAGGTCCTTTATGGTCATGAGCAAGGAAGAAATATATGACTATGAGGTTTTTGACATGATATCCAAGCCGGAAATAGTGGATATCTACCAGATAAACCATGATGCCTGTGATATGTCTATCTTGGCTGATAAAATAAGGGAGATATATCCTGGAATCCAGGAACTGGCCTACGAAAACGGCATCCTCTTTACCCAGTACTATCAGGATAATTCCCACCTTGACAACCAGGTCTACCTGATTAACAATGACCTCATGTTTAATATATTTCTAACAGAAAATATCCTATATTTGGCAACTTTTGACCTGGATACAAGGTCCTTTGTAGACTATGTATTTAAGGATAGCCTAAGTGGATATTTTAGCCTGGTAGACAGCCTGGAATTTGAACAAAATGTCCTATTTGACTTCGTTGAGTCTGGAAATGATGATTTTTATGATTTCTTAGATAATTGATTTTTTGTCAACTTTTAGGCAAATCTTTTCTTTATGTATAGAGATATGATATAATTAATAAAACTAGAATTGGGCTTGAATATACATGAAAAAATGAAAGGTGGATAAGCTAGTATGACTATAAGTGATTACAGTGGAAAAGTGGTTGATTTTGATACATTTTTAAGTTATTTAGATGCTATGGCCATGATAATATCGGAGATGTTTGGCAGTAATTGTGAAGTTGTAATATCAGACTTGGACGATCCTGAAAATTCGATCTTATCAATTTATAATGGTCAAGTAACAGGGAGAAAACCAGGTGATCCCCTGACAACAAGGTCAGAAGAATTGATAGAAAGAAGCAAGGGTGGCTACAATATAAACTATAAGAAGGCTAATAAGAGAATAAAGAAGGAAATAAAGTCTTCTACAATAGTTACAAGTGCCTTTGGAAGAAATATATCCTTCTGTATAAATTATGATTGTGATGATTTAACAGTACTCCACTCACATTTGAAGAAGTTCCTATCTATGGGTGATGAAGCCTATGATGAATTTGATGTATTTGACAGCGGTGAACTAGTAGAACAGAAATTCCAGATAGAGCTGGAAAAAATGAACAAAAAAATTGTCGGTATGAATAAGAGTGATAGGATTACCCTTATCAGAAACCTTAAGAATGCCGGAGTATTTAAGATACAAAAGAGTGTTCCCTATATAGCAGAGCAGTTGGGCGTATCTAGATATACAATATATAACTACCTAAATGAAATCCAAGATGAAAGAAAATAAAAAAATTAATTTTTTTTGATTTATGTGTTTAGAGTGGGATAAGATTGGGAAGATATATAATACAAACATAATAAATTAAAATACTCAATCTCCCCAAGACAGAATCTCATCCCCCGAGATTCTGTCTTACTTTATGCCTATTTTTTCAGAAAAGACTTGCCTAGGTATTTCTTGATATCTTCTTCAGGTGAGAAGTCATCTATCAGTATTTCCTTGCCAGTGTCTTCGAAGACAACCAGGACCTCGCAATCTCCCTGTAGGAAGAACTTTCTTACAGTTTCTTCTTTTACTTCCCTGACCTTTATAATATTTTTCTTTTCCTTTTCAAAATCTTTAGTGTAGTAGCTACCCATCATATTTATAAATTTAGTATATCTATTCATACTTTTACCTCCAAAACATATATACACTTAAATATACCATGCTAAGTTTGGCAATGTCAAATAGATATAATGCAAATTGGGGCCAGGTATGATAAAATATATAGGGTAAGAAAAATATATGAAAAATATATTGGTTTAAAGCAGGTGAAAAAATGAAGCTGAGGAATATAAAGGGAAATACCTACTTGATAAATGGTGGGACAAATACGGGGGTATACTTATTTGAAAACAATGATGCCCTTCTTGTTGATACAGGTCTTGCTGGCAAGCGTCAAGAAAAAATGATAGGTATTTTTAAGGAAAATAATATAAATGTAAAGTACATAATAAATACACATGAACACGAGGACCATATAGGCGGTAATTACCAGATGAAGAAGGCCTTTCCGGAGGCAAAAATATATTCATCCTACCAGTCCAGGGTATATGCTGAAAATCCAAACCACTATATGGATTACCTGATGGGAGGAACCAGGTCTAAATACCTGATCAAAACCCTGGAAGAATACATGGCTGTACCAGGCCCAAATGAGGATATAAGGTTGGTAGATGAAACCATATATCCAGGCCAGGTCCTAGAATTTTCCGGCCATAAATTTGAGGTGATTAATTGTTGTGGCCATACAGAGGGGTCTATAGGCCTGGTTACAGATGATGGTGTCTTTTTCATATCAGACCTCCTGGTTACTAAAAACTCCCTGGACAAGTTTGACTTCTTGTTTATGCATGACTATAAGGGGCAGATGGAGTCACTTGATAGGTTGAGGCTGATTGATTTTGAGATTGGTGTCTTGGGACATTCCCGAAGGAACTACTCCAAGCAGGAAATCTTGGAAATTGCCAATGAAAACCACAAGGCCCTTATGAGGATGATAAAAGCTGTCTTAGAGGCTCTTCAAGACAAGGCAAGCATGGATGATATAGAACAGTTTATAACATCCAAAAACAAGCTACCTTTTGATTATTTGGCCTATATGATTTATAGGAATGCCCTTAATGCAGTAGTATCATACCTCATGGATGAGGAAGTAATAGAGTTTATTATAGAGGACAACAGGCTTTACTACAAGCTCAAGGACTAGAAGAAGGCAAATAATAATAATAAATAAAAGCAAGTAAAAATATGTAAAAATAAGCAAAAGGCAAGTATAATACAGGCAAAAAAGTAACCGGCAAGTAATAGACTAGCAAAATATATGATAGGTTTCATATTCAATTAAAGGTTAGGAAGTTGGGTGATTTTATGGAATACGAACAGTGGCTAGAAATAATTAGACCCTACTCATATGCAGTAGAGGAGCTAAAGATTAAATTTAGAAATGTTAGAAATGACTATTTGGATACCAAGCAACATTCACCGGTTGAGTTTGTAACTGGAAGGACAAAGAAGCTCTCTTCAGCCCTTGCCAAGATGAAAAAACTGGATATAGACAATATAGAGGACATAGAAGACCTGGCCGGTATAAGGATAATGTGTCAGTTTGTTGAAGATATATATGTACTCGTTGATATCATCAAGGAGAGAAATGACATGTCTATAGTCCTGGAAAAGGACTATATCAATAATGCCAAGGAAAGTGGTTACAGGAGTTACCACCTAATAGTTAAGTATCCGGTTAATACCATACACGGGGTAAAGGAAGTCCAGTGTGAGATCCAGATCCGTACACTTTCAATGAACTTTTGGGCTACTATAGAACACTCTTTAAAGTATAAGTACGACCACTATATACCAGATGAATTGGCTCATAGGCTAAAGAGGGCTGCAGATGCCGCCTTTATGCTTGACCAGGAAATGGGAGAGATAAGAGAAGAAATAATTAAGGCCCAGGAGCTATTTACAGAAAAGGAATATGTATTGACAGATATCTACTCCAGGGTAAACAAGCTCAAGGAATTGGGTGATGGAGAAAACTACTATCTTTATAGGATGAAGATGAATGAAATTTCCAGATCAAGAAATATAAAATCCCTACTGGTACTCAAGGAAGAGTTAGATGAAATCTTAAACAAGACCAAGGTTAATTAATGATAGGAGGCAAGATGAAGATTTTTGCAATAGGAGACCTCCACTTGTCAGGAAGTGTAGACAAGCCTATGAACATCTTTGGAGACCACTGGGAGGGTCATGATAAGAAGATTTTCCAAGATTGGTCATCCAGGGTTAGTGATCAGGATGTAGTCCTGGTAGTGGGTGATATATCCTGGGCCTCAAAGTTAAAAGATGCCCGGGTAGACCTTGACCAAATAGACAAGCTACCAGGCAAGAAGTACTTTATAAGGGGCAACCATGACTATTGGTGGACTACGGCAACAGGCCTTAACAAGTTATATGGTGATAATATGATATTTATGAATACCAATTTTCACAAGTTAGGTCCATATGCCTTGTGTGGGACAAGGGGTTGGTTGAGTCCCAATGAAATAAAGTTTGATGATAAGGATGAGGTTATATACAAGAGGGAGGCCAAGAGACTAGAAATATCTCTAGAAGGGGCAAAAAAGGCTGGTTACGAGGACTATATAGTAATCCTCCACTATCCACCTACAAATGAAAAGTTTGAAGACTCTCTCTATATGGAAGTGATAAAAAAGTACAAGCCAAAGTATGTGATTTATGGGCACCTGCATGGAAAAGATAGTTTTGAGGGGGGTCTAAAGGGCCTACATGATGGTGTGTCCTACCACTTGGTAGCCTGTGACTACCTGGACTTTAAATTGGCCCTGATTGAAGACTTGGGGTCTGAGTAATAAAAAGGCCATACTAGATAATATGTTATAAGATAAAACCTATAAAGGGGGAAGATATGAAGAGAAATATATGTATAGATATAGATGGTACAATGACAAGTCCATATTTTTTTATACCATATTTAAATAAACTAACCGGTAAAAATTTAGGCATAGAGGACTATACATCTATAGACTGGAATGATACCTATGGACCAGAACACAGCCAGATGTACAAGGATTTTGACCATATCCATACGGATATATACTGGGAAAATAAGCTGGTAGAAGGTGCCAGGGAGGTTGTCAACGACCTATATGACAGGGGTGACAGGGTATATATAGTAACTGCCAGGAGTAGTGCCATAGCTGATGTTACTAATGCCTGGATAGACAAGCAGGGAATAAACTATACTGATATTTTTTCTATCAGTGGTAATGGTGGCAAGGTAGCCATGGCTGAAAAATTGGCCTGTGACTGCTTTATAGAAGATGACCCATCTAATGCCATAAACCTGGATAAGGCAGGCTATAAGGTAATACTTATGGATGCCATGTATAATAGGAATATAGAGGGTGACAATATTACTAGGGTATCAAGTTGGGAAGAGGTAAGGCAGATACTCTTATAGATAAAAATAGAAATTTTAATTGCATGATTTTAAGCCTTGACAATATGAAAGGTTCTATGTCGAATAAGGTTGATGATAATTTGAACTAATAAAATCTATTAAATTATGTGGCAGCATCCATAGCAAACCGGCAATTATGGATGTTGTCATTTTTGTATAGTTATATTAAACAAAAATAGGTAGAGAGATATGTAAAAAGAAAAAATTGAATAAAGTTGTCTATTTATGAATAAAAAATACTTATACTCATGTATAATAATTATAGAAAAAATACGCAGTTAAGAGTAGAAATACTTAAAAATAAGAGGAGGTTATAAGATGAAATCACAAGATAATGTTTTTGAAAGTAGGTCAGGTATCAGGTTAGATACACCGGTTACTGAACTTTTTGAAAAATTTAGTTACCTAAAGGAATATATAATATCGGTAAATCCAAGGTTCAACCAGCTGCAGTTTCTAGCTGCCAATGGTAACCTGGCCAAGATGACCCTTAGTGATTTGGCTGATTTGGGCCAGATGCCAGGGGAGTCTTTGATATATATGATGGAGTCAAGAATTTCTGAAGAATAGGAGTCTATAATAGACTTGATTTTATATAAAGATTGGCCAGTTTAATTTATATGTAATAATCATAAGGGGACCAGTCTTTAACTTATTAGTTTGATCTATGGGAGGCAAAAAATGGATATATTAGAGTGCATAAGGTCTAGGAGGAGTGTCAGAAGCTTCACTGACCAAGAATTAACTTATGATGAAATAATGGAACTGATCGACCTTGGTATGTGCGCCCCAACGGGTCAATACCGTCAACCTTGGGGATTTGTAATAATTCAGGACCCTGAAGAAATCAAGAGGTGGTCGGATATTGGTAAGGAAGATATCCTGTCTAGGATAGATGACCTGCCAGCCTATCAAAAATATATAAACTGGTTTAAAGATCCAGACTTCAACCTGTTTTATGGGGCAAAAAATCTGCTTATAGTATTTGGAGAAAATACTTCTCCATGGTATATAGAGGATTGTTGCTGTCTGGCTCAGAATATGATCCTGGCTGGCTTTAGCAAGGGCATAGGGTCATGTTGGATAGGTTTTGGTCAAGAAATATTTAACAGAGAAGATTTTAAGAAGGAATACAATATACCGGAATCTTATGTGTCTATAGCACCCTTGATTTTGGGCTATATGGAATCAAAGCCAAAGCCACCTAAGAGGAAGGAAGCCCTTATTTTCTCAAAAAGATAAAGGAAGGGAGGGGTTTGATGAAAATATCAGCCACATTTGCAGTTTCGTTAATAATATTTTTAGGAATATTTTCACAGTGGTTGGCCTGGAAGATTTCCAAACCAGCCATAGTAATAATGAGTTTGGCCGGTTTAATTGTTGGACCATTTTTAAATATAATAGTGCCATCACAAGTCTTGGGAGATGGCCTATACAAGTCAATAATATCCATATCAGTAGCCATAATTTTATTCGAGGGAAGTTTATCCTTGGACTTCAAGGAGATTACTGATACCAGGATAACTATCAAGAGGATAGTAGTCTTTGGGGCTTTGATAGCCTGGATTTTGGGAAGTTTAAGTGCCTACTTCCTGGCTGGCCTATCCATTACCACATCCCTGGTCATAGGGGCGGTTTTAATTGTTACGGGACCAACTGTAATAATAGCCCTGTTAAGGCAGGCCAAGTTGGATGCTAAGGTATCTACAATCCTAAAATGGGAGGGTATCCTGGTAGACCCAATGGGGGCAATTTTGGCAGTCCTATCCTTTGAGGCAGCCAAGGTTCTTACATCTCCAAATGTGAATGCAGGCATACTGGTCCAGTTTGGGATAGGAGTTGTGATTGCAGCAATAATAGGTGGCCTGGTGGGTGTGGGAACCGGTAAGGCCCTACAGAAAAATTACTTCCCGGAATATTTAAAGTCAGCCATAGTACTATGTCTGGTCTTGGGAACCTTTAGTTTGAGTGAATTTATTACACATGAGACAGGTCTTTTGGCAGTTACAGTAATGGGTGTAATCCTGGCTAATATGCATATATCGTCTATTGAACAGGTAATGCACTTCAATGAAAATATATCTGTAATATTGACATCTTCAGTGTTTATCATGCTGACAGCATCCCTGTCTAGGACTGTCCTGGTAGATATATTCCAATTGAAGATAATACTATTTGTCCTGTCCATGTTATTTATAGTTAGGCCCCTATCCATATGGTTGTCGACCATAGGAACGGACCTTAGCCTTAAGGAAAAGACCCTTATAGGATGGATTGCACCAAGGGGTATAGTAGCATTGACTGTTACAGGTTACTTCAGCCATCTATTGGTTGAAGAGGGCTACCAGGATGCAGAACTCCTACTAGCCCTGACTTTTGCCTTGGTAATAGTAACTGTGGTTGCCCATGGGTTTTCCATCCAGCCACTGGCAAAAAAGCTTGGCCTGGCCCATGATGGTAAGCCTGGTGTGGTAATAGTAGGTTCTAATCCATTTACAGTAGCAATGGCAAAATTCTTGAATACCTGGGATATACCTAACCTGATAGTTGACTATAGTGGTAAAAACCTGGAAAATGTTATAAATACAGATATAGAGACCTACCAGGGAGAAATCCTATACGAGGTTGCCAACTACAATCTAGACCTGGTAATCTACAAGAAGATGCTCTTAAATACGCCAATACCCCTATATAATATACTGGTATCCAATGAGTTTGTAGGTAAGTTTGAGCATAGCAGTATTTGCATAATCAATGTCCTGGGTGACAAGGTAAGGTCTGACTTTAAAGAACTTCAGAACATAGGTGTACCTAGGCTGGGTGACTACAGGGCCACATACCTGAGCCTCATCAGGTTGGTTGAAGACGGTTATGACTTTGCTGCTACACAGATTACGGAGGATTTGACAGAAGAGGAATACTATAGGGTTATGGACTATAGGAGGATCAATATATTCACCATGACTGAGACTGGAGATATTGAATTCTTTACTACAGAACATAAGCCAAGGATCTCTAGCGGAGATTATATAGTATCTCTTACACCACCTAGTCCGGATGATACTGGTCAGCACTTGGAGTTTACAACATCACGTGCAGACTTTAATACTATACAGAATAGTTAAAAAAGATATTAGGGTAGGATAGTAGGTCCTGCCCTAGTTTAGCTAGGTATAAGATAAAACTAGATATGATTTTAAATAAAAATAACTTTTCGGGGTTATTTTTATTTTTTTGTCTATATATCTGTGAGTAAGGAGGTAGAGGATTTTGGAGAATATTTTGTCGACAGTGGTTCCCAAAAAGATGGCGGATAAGTATTGTATATTTCCGCTCAGTGCCAGCGATACCAAACTAGAGATTTTGATGGCTGAATTCGATATTGGCCTGGTTAATAGCCTCAGGGCCATATCTGGTAGAGAAATAGGGGTCAGGCTTGATACCAGGGACAATATAAGAAGCTTGATAGACCAGTCATATAAGGACCTAGACAAGGATCCTGAAACTATGGCCAAAGAAATAGTAGATGATATAATCAGCCAGGCTATTGGGTCTGATATAAGTGATATCCATATAGAACCCTTTAGCAAGGAAATTTTGGTCAGGTATAGGTCAAATGGAGACCTGGTACTAGTAGACAGGCTGTCGCTGACTAACCACCACGAAATTAGTACCATTATCAAGCTAAGAGCTTCTTGTGACATAACTGAAAAGAGGCTACCACAGGATGGTCGTTTTAGCTATGAATATAAGGGTCAGGATGTTGATATAAGGTTGAGTACTATACCGACCATATATGGAGAGAAACTGGTTATGAGGATTTTGAACAAGGCAAGTTCCATAAGAAGTATGGAAGAACTAGGCTTTTCTAGCCATGCTGAAGACATAATCGGAAGTATCCTAGACCAAAAGTGTGGCATGCTAATCGTATCAGGGCCCACCGGTAGTGGTAAGTCATCGACCGTATATTCCTTGCTCAATCAATTAAAAGATAAGAGTATTAATATAACAACTATAGAAGACCCGGTTGAGTACAAGATAGATGGTATCAACCAGGTACAGGTAAATTACAAGGCAGGCCTAAGGTTTGATAATGGTCTGAAGTCAATTTTGAGGCAGGACCCAGACTGCATAGTTGTAGGGGAGATTAGGGATGTGGAGACGGCCCAAATAGCCATGAGGGCTGCCATAACAGGCCACCTTGTCATTACTACCCTCCATACTAATGATGCGATTTCAGCTATCATTAGGCTTGAAGATATGGGGATAGATAAGTATATGATTAATTCAGCCCTGGTGGGTGTTATAGCCCAACGCCTGGTCAAGAAAAAACTGATAATAAGGGGGTCTAATGACGAATCCAGGACCCTTATATATGAGATTTTACAGATGGACGACCAACTAAGGTCTGGTGTAAAGTCTGGTTGGGAGGCCAAGAAGATAAGGGCACTAGCTATAGAAAATGGAATGGTGACATATGAAGATTCTATTGCAGAAAAAAATTAGGGATAAGGAGCTCAAGCTCATATGCCAGCAGATAGCCAGCATGGAGAAGTCAGGTTGTGACCTTATGACCATATTTGATACCATAATTAATACATCCTCCAAGAAGGTGTCAGGAGTCATGGCTATGGTAAAGAGGAATATAGAGAGGGGGAGGACTATGACAGAGGCCTTTTACTTGACGAATGCCTTTTCCGTATTTTTTATTAGTATGATAAGGGCAGGTGAGGTCAGTGGTAATATCGACTTTGTTTTTGAAAAAATGACCGCCTACTATGATAGGGAGTACAGGCTTAAAAACAAGTTGTTGACGGCTGCCATATACCCCATGATTTTGGTTTTTGTTACCCTTCTTTCCCTGGTTTTTATGCTGGTATTTGTTGTACCAAATTTTGAAAGTGCCTTTGCTGTGGATATGGACCAGCTACCAGTAGCCACTAGGAGCCTCTTTGGCTTGTCTAGGTTTTTGAGGGCGAATCTCTTGATTCTATTGGTATTCTCAATCTTATTGTTAGTATCCTTGGTCCAGATGGTAAAAAATAGCAGGGAAATCAGGGCCTGGTATGATAAGAAGAAGTTTGAAATACCCAAGGTTGGGACCATAAACAGGATGGTAGTTTCAGATAATTTTTCCAGGGCTATGGCAATCTTGTTAGGAAGTGGTATACACATAGGAGAGTCTATAGATATCACGACTAGGCTGCTGGATAATTCATACATAGAAAGAAAAATGAAGATGGTAGGAGACCATATTAAAAAGGGTAAGTCAGTGACCAGGTCTCTTGAACTATCGGGTATCTTTCCCCAGGTTTTCATATCCATGCTTATGTCTGGAGAGGAATCTGGTAATTTTGATAAGAGCCTGGAGATGGCCTCTAGCTACTATGAAAAGGAATTAGACCTAGAGCTGGAAAATCTGGTGAAAATTGTTGAGCCAGCCCTAATACTTCTAATGGGCCTTATAATAGGGGGCTGCCTATATGCTATCCTGTCACCTATGTTTGATATGATATCAAGCCTAGGCCAGTAGAAATCTTATATACGAAGATGTGATATGATAGAAGGTTGAGTAACCTAAGCCCAACAGTAGGGGGCTTATTCTATGGTTGATAATATGGATTTGGGTCCATAGGATAATTTTGGAGGTAATTTTAATGGATAAGTTAAGGGTAGAAAATACAAGTCTTAGAAAAACTAAAAAGAGAAGGGGTTTTACCTTGGTGGAATTAACTAATGTAAATATTAGCTTTAAATAAAGCAGTATCAACCTTGCAAGGATTTTTGATATTAATTTGATACTGTTTTGATACTAATATTTTTTATTTTTTAATTCCTTATCACTCTCTTTTTTTAAATCATTGATAGCTTGAGCAACTTCCATATCATGATTTTGATATGCGTGAGCATATACCTTAAGAGTGATAGCTGGGTTGCTGTGTCCAAGTCGCTTGCTCACACTTACTAAGTCAATGTTATTTTTTAAAAGGTAAGAAGCATGTGAGTGCCTCAGATCGTGTGCAGTAACTTTTGGTAGGCCATAACTGTATCTATCAAGGTAATACCTGAAATTTGATGGATTGTCAAAGCTTAAAAGCCTATCTGATGGGTCAGGCTTATATTTCATATCTATTAGTCTATGGACCATCTCAGCTAAGAATTCTGGCATTGTAACATCTCTTGTGCTAGAATTTGTTTTTGGTGTAGTTGTAATCCTATGGATATAGCTATATGTTTTAGTTATGGTAATTACAGCTCCTTTAATGTCTCCAACAGTAAGAGCTAGAAGTTCACCATCTCTTAGCCCTAGCCAGAACAGCATTGAAAAGGCTACATAGTACTCAAAATTATCAATCCTGGATAGGAAAATGTCAAATTGTTCTGGAGTCCATATATTTCTTTTATCTACTGTTGTACGAAAACCTTTAAATTTTTCAACATTTTTAATATTATAATACTCCTTGCCCCAGCGAATACAAGCATTTATTTGAGCAATAACTCTATTACATGTTTTTTTACTTCGCCCTTCTTCAATCATATTATCAGTCATAGTTTTAATATCAATTGCTTCTATGTCTATAACCTTCATATTGCCAATATAAGCATGAATAAACTGATTATAGTAATATTGTTTACCTATAAGGGTGGACTCTTTAAAAACACCCTCACAGTCTTTCATATACTCATCCCATAATACATGGAGCTTAATATCGGAAGTTCCCTCCATTTTTGCCTTATATTGATCTTCGTATTCTTTGGCTGCCTTTTTTGTTTTAAATCCTCTTTTAACTTTCTTTTTTCCCAAACAATAAAAAGAGCAGTACCAGGTATTTCTTTCAATATCTTTATAAGCTGGCATTGAAATTGTCTCCTTTCTATGATAAAATTTATATTATAAATAGGCATAATAAATTATGCAGCTATTTGTAACCAAGAAGTAGTTGATCCTCCAAGATTATGACTACTTCTTTTTTGTTTAATTTATTCAAATAATTTAAATATCTACTTTTTTGTTGCTGTACCACCAACTATTTTTAAATACTGTCCATCTGAGACAGTAACTAAATTATTGGTCTCAAAATTAGAATTTGTAACAATAGAATCTAAATTATGACTTGAATTTGAGCTCACTTCAACATATGCTGTTGATGAATTTGCTTTCACATCATATTCACCTGCAGGAATATCAACCCCGACTTTATACATTCCATCTTTTATATCTGAACCACTAAATTTTTTAGCTTTTTCAACTGGTAAAGCATAACAGCCAGTTAATTTAAAGTACTGACCATCAGATACTGTAATATAGGTGAAGGTACTAAAGTTTTCATTAGCCACTATACTATCAGCACCACCTGAAGAATCTTTTGCACACTCTATATATCCATATCCTCCATCTGAAAAAACTTTATATTCTCCAGCTTTTACATCTTTCCCAACTTGATAATGTCCAGATTTTACCACATCAGGATTTTCTTCTTTTTTTTGGGTTGTTGTTTTTGTAGTGCTTGATTCTTCCTGAGTTTGTGCTATGTTTTTTTTAGCTTGTTCATCTTGTTTTTTATCTCCAAACATTGATGTAATAACAGCTAATACAATAACAACTCCTACAATAATTAAGCAACCCTTTCCTTTTTTCTTTGCCATTTTAAAACCTCCTAATAATTTAAATATATAAAAATAAAATTACAGACTAAATTATATATTAATCAAGATTAACAATATATTTAACAACTTTCCCAATAAGTCTTAAATTTTCTGAATTTTCATATTTAACTTCAATGGCAGTAAATGTATCATCAGTGCTATCAGGTTTAAACAAAATTCTCTGATTTGCAGAGTCATTTATATACCGTTTAACGCTATAAGAACCATTTTCAGAGAACACAACTATATCTCTATCTTTTATATCATGAACAGTATTTCTAGAGGTATCTACAATAATATAGGACCCATTAGGAATTATGTTATTCATAGATTCTCCATTTATTTTTAGCAAAATAATATTTTTGCTTCTAGCATATTTACCTAAAATTTTATCAGAAATTGATATAAGATCATATTCCTTGATAGTATCAATATTTTCTAATGAACCAGCAGAAATTGACACAGGGAAATATTTATACTCGTAAAGGTCAGCATTAAGTGTTGATTCTATAACATTTTTGTCATTTGATGACAGTTTTGTATACAAAATTTGGCTCATTGATACATTATACAATTCACATAATTTCTGAACAGTAGATATACTTGGTTCAGATACTCCAGATTCCCATTTTTGAATCGTTGTAAAAGATTTATACCCTAAAAGATTAGCAATATGATCTTGAGAAAACCCTGATTGCTTTCTTAAAAATTTCAAGTTACTACTTAAATACATCTTATCATGCCCCCTTTCTACTATTCAATAGTACAATAAAATTGAATAAAAATCAAGTAATTTAGAATAAATTACAAAAAAAAAAGAAATAAATTCAAATAAATGCTTGACACATGAATTAAAATCAAGTAAACTGTAATTGAAAAGAAAGAAAGGAGTTGAGTAATTTGCGTGCACAATATTCGATGAAAGAACTTAGGGCAAGGATTAATAAGACACAATCTGAAGTCGCTTCTGATATAGGAGTATCAACAACTACATATAATTATTGGGAAAACAATATAGGGAAAATTTCTATAAGCAAATGTGTAATGTTAGCGGAATATTTTGGTGTAAATATTGAAGAATTAAAAATTAATTAATTTTTTTTACATCTATACTTGAAAATAAATCAAGTATAAAATCAGCTCCGACTGAAATCTAATCAGGGGGATGGTGATATAAAGAAAGGATGGATAATATGAACAAAGAGATAAAAATTGAATGGATGAAAGATGATTATAAAGCTGAAAGAATATTAGAACAACAAAAACCTAATATATATCCTTATGTAGAAAAAGTAAAAGAATTGAGTGAAACAGGATTTAATTTATTACTTGCAAGAGAGAGGGATTGGTACATACTTCGAGTGTATACCCTACATACAAACTATAGACCAATAACTATGTATATAGTAGGGTATGCACCAAAGTTTACAAAAATAATCAATGATTTAAAGGAAGATTAGAGACGTTCCCAACCATCAACATTATTTTTGGGGGGATTTAAAAAATCAGTGACTTCAGATATATCAATAAATGTTGAATTTCCAAGGATATATTTAGTCTTGGATATCGGCATTTCAAAATCACCATTTTGATACAGATTCACTGCAAGTAACTTCCACCCATTTTTTAATAACTTGTTACAGTCTTTTAAGTTAAATGTTTCATAGACTGTTTTAATGTCTTGCAACTCCATTGGCTTAGTATCCTTTCTATAAACTCGGCTTTATAAGACCTGTAATTAAATTATAGCATGTGAAAACATAAATTAAGATATAGGTATCAAAAATTATAAACTTAGGAGGTGTAAAATGTGAATTATTATTTTGATGTAAACGACGTAATGAAAATTACTGGCAGAAAAAAAACAACTTGCTACGGACTGATAAAAAAGCTTAATAAGGAATTGAACAAGATGGGAAAATTCACTGTCAATGGCAAGGTCCCAAGGAAATATTTTGAAGAAAGATTTGGATTAGAACAGTAAATAATAATAATAGCTTTAAAGGAAGTGTTGAAATGAAAGAAATTGATAATTTTATAATGGCTTTAGGATATGTCATTTTAATAGGCTTTGAGTATGTAAAAATGGCTTGGGCTAAATGGCAGAACATGTAAAATAAGGAGGTATTTATGAAAGTTTACAGTAGAAAGGTAAGGGATTATGTCCCTACTGCAAAAAAGATAAAAGTTCATAAGGGGTCTTTCAGAGGTCAATCGTCATACGACTTGCTGAGTGTTATGGATCTAGTACACTATATTAACTGGATGAGCAATCCGGCTAATGAATTTAATTGCAAATCCTGTAGAGAAAATACAGGGTCTAAAAGGAGACTCCCATGCGGTCATCAAAACTGCTGGGTTTCATGCTCTATAGGAAAGATCTAGTAAAAGGAAGGTGATCATATGTTAATTAAGCAAGAGATTCAGGCAATTCAGGATTCTGACTATAAGTTTACTGTCGAACATACACCTACAGGGTGGTTGGTTATAATCAAATTACTGCAAATAGCATGTAATTATATGGATGAAGGGGTGTCAGCATGATTTTAGCATATAAAATCAAAAAAATAGGACCCGCAAAAGTCACGCGAATCCAAAAAATAATTGTTGTAAATATTGTAATACAAAAGTCAAAGATAGTCAAGGGGAGGTGATTTCATGGCTGGATGGATAAAGGTCCATAGAAAAATTTTAAATTCTGAGTTTTATAGAGGACTTACAGGCAGACAAAGAGATGTAATAATCACCTTACTACTTATGGTGAATCATGAGCCTAGGGAATGGATTTATAAAGGAGTAAAATATAAAACCGAGCCAGGACAATGTATTACATCACTTCAAAAAATTGCAGAACGTTGTGGAAAGGACTGCACTCGTGAAGTTGTGCGTGCAACCATAAAACACGCAGAAAACGCACATTTCCTAACATATACAACACACGCAACGCACACAGTTATAAGCATTGAAAATTGGGAGAAGTACCAAGATACTAACACAGAAAACACACAAAGTACACGCAACGCAGACACAAAAAATGCCTGTGTTTCAACCACTAACAAGAATATAAGAAATAAAGAATATAAGAAGTATAGTCCTGACTCTGATGAGTTCAGGCTCTCTAATCTTCTTTATGGGCTCATAAAAGAGAACAATCCTAAATTTAAAGAGCCCAACCTTGATAACTGGTGTGGACATGTGGATAAAATGCTTAGAATTGACAAAAGATCTACTGATGATATTGAAGCTGTTATAAGATGGTGTCAACAAGATGATTTTTGGCATAAAAATATACTATCAACGGATAAGCTTAGGAAGCAGTTTGATAAGTTGTATATAAATATGCCAAAAGACAAGAAGGTTGTTCCGTTTAAGAAAGATGGTGACGAGGATGACTGGGGATATATGCAACCTTAACGCAGAAATGGCATTCTTAGGGTCGATAATCACTGATGGAAAATTAATAGTAAGAGCTATAGAAGATGGCATAAAACCTGGTGATTTTACTGGCAAGGGTTTTGACATAATATACCAGTGTATGTTATCAATCCACAACTCTAAGAAGCCAATAGAAATGGTTAGTCTGGTTGCTGAGTTAAAGGCTATGGGAATGCAGGCCCCGGTAAGTCTTTTGACAGATATGGCATCCATGGGAATAACACCTAATTTTAAGTATTACATGGATGAAATAAAAGACAACTCATTCAAAAGAAAGGTTAAAGACCATGTATTTGATTTAATAAATAGCCTTGAAAGCAAGTCTCCCTCAGAAATTAAAAGTCATATAGAAGATTTGGCTAATAAACTTGATTACGGGAGTGTCGAGCGATTATTTGTTGATGCAAGTGAGATTAAAAGGACAGATTTAAATTCAGGGCTTGAAACCGGGTTTAAAGACATAGATGCACTTTTAGGGGGGCTTGTCTATGGAAGCCTAACTATCTTAACCGGGGAACCAAGTTCCGGAAAGTCAACATTGCTTAATCAGATCGTAGCTCAAAATATAATGAATGGGCATAGATGTATGTTGTATTCAGGAGAATTGACAGACTTCAATATCCTTCAATGGTTTATGAGAACAGTTGCGAATCCAAGTGACCTACAAGAATTTAAGGGGAAGATTAACACATATTATGATGTTACATCTCATGGTGAACATTCAATAAGAGAGTGGATTAAGAATAAGCTATTTGTTTATTCAGAAGAATCAATATCAAGCGTTGATAACATATCTGCCAGCATAGAGTACTTGGCCAGAACAAAGGATGTTAAGTTATTTGTTTTAGATAATATGATGACAATTGACAATTCGGGCCTTGAAGAGTTAGACAAGCAGAAAATACTAGCTAAGAAGCTTAAATCCCTGGCTAGGAAATATAAGATATGCATCATTTTGGTTGCACATCCCAAGAAAAAAGGAGATAAAGACAGATATCACATGCATGACGTGTCAGGGGCCAGTGAAGTGGTTAATCTGGCAGACTATGAGTTGATATTAACTAGAAGTATTAAGGTTGATAGCAAGACTAATGACGTATCTGATATTACCAAGATTGGGATCCTTAAGAATCGAACAACAGGCAAGCAGGGAATTAGTCGAAGATTAAACTTTGACAATATGAGAAAAAGATTTTGGATAGACGATAGAGATAAAATAAAAGATTTTGGCTATGACAAAGTTGATCAGGTTAGCTTTGTAGAGCTTGATGATGTGGCCAATGATGTGCCATTTTAGGAGAATTAGATATGGATGTAGTTGAAGAATATTTGAAGAATTTGAAAAGGTTTGATGATGCAGAAAAGTATTTCGAGTCACTAAGTGAGGAACAGCTTAAGGATATAGAATCTACAAAAGAATATGCTGCATTTTTGAAAATCTGGGCAAACCTTGAAAGATTATATACGCTTGCAAAGGCAGCAGGATGCACTAGGGTGAAATACTACGAAAGTTAGGTGATCATATGTGAAGGCTCCATGTTATAAATGTGAACAATGACATGTAAATTGTCATGACAATTGCCTGAAATACAGGGAATACCGAAAGGAACGGGAATTTATGTATAAAAAAGCAAAGGAAAGTGTTGATTTAAGAGGATATTTTCAAGATGAACTTAATAAGAATGTTTTTGGGAGGAGAAGAAAAAAATGATGAAATGGATTTATAAACATAGGTGTAAAATTTATGCCGTAGCTCTAATTTGTAGTTTTGATATGGGGGTGTTTGTAGGATATGGAATTGTGAAGCAGGAAGCAAAGACCTATATAGGGACGGTTATTAAGAAAGACTACCAGCCAAGTGAGATAAAATACGAAAGAAGAGAAGAGTGGATTGATGGGAAATTAAAAGTAGTCAAGGTGCCTGAAAGGGCAGAAGAACAGTATTCTTTTTTATTGAAAGATGTGTTCGGAAGTCAGACGACTGTTTTTTGTTACGAAGGAAGAATACAGGCAGTTTGAGGTTGGAGATAAGTATAGGAGATAGAAATTGTGATAACATCTTAAAAGAAATTTATAATCAAACTATGGTTGGTGACAATACAAGAAGGGAGGACAGTAGTATATGGATACAGGACATGAGTTAATATACAAGTTGCAAAAGAAAGCTGTTCAATATGCAATTTTTTATTTAGAAGGTGAGATTGAATATATAAAATCCTATGTTAATCCTGATGCTGATTTGGATGACTATAACAAAGCACTGCTTCAAACGGCCAAGGGTTATGAGCAGGATTTAAAGGATTTAAGAAAGTGGGATAATTTAGATGAAATTTTAAAGGGGGTAGAATAAATGTTTAAGATTAAAAGATATTGTAAGTTTTGTGGTGAAAAGTTAGATTTATCACTAAAAAATCACTATGTAGCTGAGAAGAGTGAAAAAAATACATTATTTGCAGATACAAAAACATATGATGCCGTAGATTGCATATATTGCGGAAGGCAGTGCATCATGGGTGAAAGATTACGCATGAAACATTCGGAGGCTAATTATGACAAATAGTATAATTTCAACAATTGAAGATTTATTAGATGAGTTAGAGGATTTAGCTTATGAACACAAGGCAGATTTATTAACAGCTAAGCGAAATGAAATAAATTTTGCAATTAAACATCTGCTGTGTGATGATGTTGAGGGGGATGAAAATGACATGGTCAACAGTCCAGCCCACTATAAGTTAGATGGTCTAGATATAGAATCTAAGGACGTGATAAAGGCAGTGTTAGGCACTAAGGGCTATATTCACTGGGCTTGTGGTAATGCCATGAAATATTTGTTTAGGTGGGAAAAGAAAAACGGGTTAGAAGACCTAAAGAAAGCCAGGAAGAACTTGGATTTTGCTATTGAGACTTTGGAAAGTGAGGGTAAGTAATAATGTTAAGTGAAAAGATAGAACAATATATAAGCGAGAAAGTAGAAAATTTAAAAGATGAGCTGAAAAAAGAAGTTGAAGAGATGGTAACTAATGAAGCCAACAAAACTAAGACTGTTTGGGATTTGAAAAAAAAAGATGGTGAAGATTATTATCGTCTGTATAGTGATGGAGACATAGAACAAGTGGTCTTTTATACTGATTATGATGAACAGGCTAGAGATACAGGGAATGCCTTTCTGACTAAGGAAGAAGCAGAGCTTGAAAGAGAGAGAAGGAAGATTGGAGCCGTCATGAGAAGGTATAGTAGACCTTTTAAGAAAGAAGAGCAAAATTGGTATTTGTATTATAGTTGTAATATTATTGATAATATTATTAATACTGGTGTAGTATATGAAATAAATCCTGGAGTCCCTCTTTTTGAAACAAAAGAAATAGCCCTAAAGGTAATACAGGAAATTGGCAGGGACAGACTTAAAAAATACTGGTTTGGAGTTGCTAAATAGGGGGGTGACCTTATGTATAAAGTACCATTAGAAATACCTAAATACTGTAATAAATGCCCGTTCGGGAGATGTTATTACAGCCTACCTCTACCAAGAGAGAGATGGAGAGATAGGGAGTTTTCTAGCATAGATGGAAAAGAATTCGAATCAGGAACATATGGATATGTTTGTAATATTCAGTTTGGCATATTGGGAAGTTATGAGGATGTTGTAAGAGGAAAGATAGATGAGGATATAAAGAAGCCAAGCTGGTGCAGTTTAGAGGAGGTAAAATGATGGCATACTTTCACGAGAATTTAAGGTATCACGAAGATACTAAGGTTAAAAGGGCAATAAGCAAGGATGATATAGACTTTTTAAAAGCACTACAAAAAGAGAGAAACACACAGGACAATTGCGGTACTGCTGATGTTAGAACATGGGTTATAAAAGATAGAGATGATACAGTTACAGAAGAAGGGCATGAGGATTATTATCTTTTGTATGATTCTGAAAACTGTAACAGCCTAGACTTAGAGGATATATATGACATTTTAAAAAATTTAGAATTAGAAACAGACTATTATACAGGAAAACTTGTTATAGAAAATTTAAATTTTGAAAATAATATAATTACATTTACATATGATGGTAGCAAGGTAAGTATATCAAGAGATAGCGATAACGAAGACGGCATTATTATTAAAGGCATGGATGTGGATGAGTTAATATCGCTTATTAATGATAATTTCTATGAGATAGTTATAGTAAATATGAGAGTAGGTTGGAAACA